>Ga0209985_10000428_pt1 | contig 46470 bp, 42 predicted proteins | sample NOAtaG_FD_187305 | JGI IMG/M metagenome (GOLD analysis project Ga0209985, IMG submission 187305) | Freshwater lake microbial communities from Lake Erie, under a cyanobacterial bloom - NOAA_Erie_Diel6S_1000h metaG (SPAdes) (version 2) | ecosystem: Environmental > Aquatic > Freshwater > Lake ... | reverse complement strand
AATCGATCGCTGGTCAATACTGGCTATGGCGTGAACAAAAAATATATTTTGTCAAAGCAGGAAATAATCCTCAGCGTCCGCCACTGCTCTTAGTGCATGGATTTGGAGCCTCAACAGATCATTGGCGCAAGAATATCTCTGAACTTAGTCAAGATTTTGAAGTATATGCAATCGACTTGTTAGGCTTCGGGCGATCGCAAAAACCTGCATGGCAATATAGCGGAAATCTTTGGCGGGATCAACTCCATGATTTTATTACCGAAAAAATTCAACGTTCAACCGTAATTGCAGGCAACTCCCTCGGTGGTTATTCTTCGTTATGTGTAGCTGCTGATTATCCACAATCAGTTGCCGCAGTGATCTTGCTCAATAGTGCAGGACCATTTACAGACACTAATCCCCTTGGGGCTAAAAAAGTCAATCCAATCCAAAAAACGATCGCCCCAGCCTTGCAGACATTCTTGCGCCAGCCTTGGGCAAATCAATTACTATTTAACTTTGTCCGCCAAAAATCGCGCATTCGTAGCACCCTCAAAAAAGTCTATTTAGATCAATCTGCCGTTACCGATCAATTAGTCGAGGATATTTATCGTCCATCCTGCGATCAGGGGGCTGCACAGGTTTTTGCCTCAGTATTTAGTACTCCACAAGGTAAAAAAGTTGATGAGTTGTTGGGAACGATGACTTGTCCCTTAATGACAATTTGGGGTGAAGGTGATCCTTGGATGAATTCCCGTGCTAGGAGTGCAAAATTTCGTGAGTTTTATCCATCACTTACTGAGCATTTTATTAATGCAGGGCATTGCCCCCACGATGAAAGCCCCCAAATCGTGAATAAATTAATTCGAGATTGTTATGAATTAACTTTATAGTGAAAGAAAAGTTGGTGCATCGCACCAACTTTTCTTTCACTATAAAAACTAACGAAATGGCAACTTGGCAATGTATTAGCGGTTGTGGCGCTTGCTGTCATCTCGATCCGAGTGAACGCCCTGACCTAGCAGATTACCTCACCCCCGATGAGCTACAAAAATACTTAAGTATGGTGGGTAGCGATGGTTGGTGTATTAACTTCGATCATCTTAATCGCAGTTGTACTATCTATGATCAAAGACCTCGCTTTTGTCGAGTGGAATCTGATACCTTTTATGACATGTTTGGCGTGGAGCCAGAAGAACTAGATGAGTTTGCGATCGCCTGTTGCGAGGAAAACATTGAGTCAATCTATGGTGAGCGATCGCTAGAAATATTACGTTTTGAGCAAGCAATTAAGTAGCTCCCAAACCCAAACGAGACAAAGTGCCCGCATAGCGTGTACTTTGTCTCGTTTAGGGTTTGTGACTATGAGCACTCAAATATACATATGAGAGTCACATCTATCCACAGGTATAAATCACATCTATATCTTTGATTTCAGGAGAAACTAATTGGTATAGAGATAGTCATTAAGAAGTGACGATTTTCCAATTCAAGCGCGGAATCATCATTGCCTAAAAGCCTATTACTTTTCTAATTTAATCCTTATACCCCTAGTACAAAAATCATGAGTAACAAGAGTGTCATCAGAAATCTCGTCAACCGTGCTCTTCTCGTCAAACGTCTTACTCCTGAGCTAGAAAACATGATTAATCTTGAGCTTTCTGAGCAAGGCTACATTACTGATCCTGACTATGAAGCCCTAGAGTATGTCATGCAAGCTATCGATCAAGGCAAAGTAAGGCAAGTTAGCTAAATAATTGACTAAATCGCCAATTATTTAGACTTGATTTTATTGCTAAGGGCTGTAGACTAGGATTGCAAAATTTGAAGTCTTGCTTGTATGGGTTATTTGACCTATTTGCAGATAAATTATAAACTCGCATCTCTATCTCGTCGCATAGGCTACTGGCTACTGATTTTTGGGATAACCGCGCTGATTGTGATCGCGGTAAATGCTTGTAAATCTGAGTCTGGGATTGTTCCCACTTTGCCACAGAACCCAAACATTCAAGTATTTTTCAACCAAAATCAAGCATCTCGATATACCGATCCATATCGAAAAATCGAACGTCTCGGTGACAATCTAGAAAGAGTAATGATTGACAATGTTAGTCAATCTAAAGTTAGTCTTGATATTGCTGTTCAAGAACTACGTTTACCTAATATTGCTAAAGCAATTGTTGAAGCACAATTGCGTGGCGTGAACGTCCGACTGATTCTCGAAAATAGCTATAGTCGAGCTTGGAGCGAATATACACCTGAGCAAGTTGAGAAGCTAAATCCTCGTGATCGCGATCGGTACAAAGAATTTCAGAAGTTTGCGGATATTGATAACGACGGTCGCTTAAGTGAAGATGAATTGGATCGTAGTGATGGTTTACGGCTAATCAAGATTACCAATGTGCCTTGGATGGACGATACTGCTGATGGCTCTAAAGGTAGTGGATTAATGCACCATAAATTTATGGTGATTGATGATCAAATAGTTTTGTTTGGTTCTGCAAATTTGACCATGAGTGATATTCATGGTGACTTTACTAGACCTGAGACTAGGGGTAATGCGAACAATCTTATTCGTATAGACAGCAAAGAACTTGCCGCAAGATTTAAGAAAGAATTTAACCTAATGTGGGGAGATGGCCCAAATGGAAAACCTGACAGTCTGTTTGGTACAAAAAAGCCTTCTCGAAAAATTGATTATCTCATCGTTGGCGGAGCGCAAATCCGACTTAAGTTCTCTCCAGATCCTGAAGATACAGCAAGGGAGCAAACCAGTAGCGGACTAATCGCTACTGCGATCGCTGGTACTAAGACAAATGTTGATATGGCACTATTTGTCTATTCCGATGAATTTATTTCTACAATTCTTGAAGAGCGTCAACAGGGAAAAGTCCAAATTCGAGCACTAGTAGAGCCTCAATTTGCCTATCGAGATTATTCGTCAACTCTTGATATGTGGGGACTTCAATCCACCCAAGATTGTAAAAAAGGCAAAAGCAGTGCATGGAAGCAACCCATCAAAACAGTTGGTATTCCCAATCTTGTATCTGGAGATACTTTGCATCATAAGTTTGCGATTCTTGATCGCAATTTAATTCTTACAGGTTCACACAACTGGACAAAAGCCGCAAATCATACGAACGATGAAGTTTTAATTGTCATTCAAAATGAGATTGTAGCAGCGCATTTTCAAAGGGAATTTGATCGCCTTTATCAAGATGTTACTTTAGGACCCACGGCAAAACTAGTTCAAGCTACTTCCACAAGCTGCGCTGAGAGAGTTAAAAGCAATGCAAAGCCCATGATCGAAAATTCTGAGTTTTAAATTGCTGAAGTTTTAATCATTGTGATCGCATGGTGCTTAAGTTTTGTTAAGCTAGGATGTCTGAAATTTTGTGCGCCAAAAATTGCGTTAATACAAATATGGTCAATCTGGTTCAACCCGTCAAACCCACAATCGCTTTCTCTCACTTGGGTTGTGAAAAGAACCGCGTCGATACTGAACACATGCTGGGATTACTAGTTCAAGCAGGCTATCAAGTCGATAGCAACGAAGAACTAGCCGATTATGTGATTGTTAATACCTGTAGCTTTATCGAAGATGCGCGGCGAGAATCCGTGAGGACATTGGTTGAGCTAGCCGATATGGGCAAGCGTATCGTCATCGCTGGCTGTATGGCGCAACACTTTCAGCAAGAACTACTTGATGAAATTCCTGAAGCAGTTGCCCTTGTTGGTACTGGCGACTATCAAAAAATTGTTGATGTAATTGAACGTGCCGAGAAAGGCGAACGAGTCAAAGAAGTTACTCAAGTCCCTACCTATATCGCTGATGACACCGTACCGCGATATCGCACCACCAATGAAGCTGTTGCCTATGTCCGCGTAGCTGAAGGTTGTGACTATCGTTGTGCATTTTGCATCATTCCCCATTTACGCGGCGATCAGCGATCGCGATCAATTGAGTCGATTGTGACTGAATGCGATCGCTTAGCCAGTGAAGGTGTAAAAGAAATTATTTTGATTTCACAAATTACTACTAATTATGGTTTAGATATTTATGGTCAGCCCCGACTTGCCGAACTTTTAACCGCTCTTGGGCAAGTAGATGTGCCTTGGATCAGAATGCATTACGCCTATCCCACAGGACTTACTCCAAAAGTAATCAATGCGATGAAGTCCACTCATAACGTGGTTCCTTATCTAGATTTACCTTTGCAACATTCACATCCTGATGTACTAAGAGCCATGAATCGTCCTTGGCAAGGGCGGATCAATGACAAGATCATGGAGCAACTCAAAGCAGCACTTCCCAATGCTGTTACTCGTACTACCTTCATTGTTGGATTCCCTGGGGAAACTGAGGATCAGTTTGAGCATTTACTAGAATTTGTGAAGCGTCATGAATTTGATCATGTCGGTGTATTTACGTTCTCGGCTGAAGAAGGTACACCTGCCTTTGATTTGCCAAACCAATTACCCGAAGAAGTCAAACAAGACCGCCGCGATCACATCATGGCAGCTCAACAGGAAATTTCTTTCAAGAATAACCAGTTAGAGATCGGTAAAACCGTTGATGTGTTGATCGAGCAGGAAAATCCAGGCACAGGTGAACTCATTGGGCGATCAGCAAGATTTGCTCCTGATGTTGATGGTGTGGTCTATGTCCGCGATCCTCTTGGCAAAGCAACTCTAGGCTCAATGTTTCCTGTCAAAGTTACTGCTGCCGATCATTACGATCTATTTGGTGAAATTGTCTAGGAAGTACCTACAACATTTTGCGCTCAAACCCAAACTCAGAAATTTTGTAAAAGTGTTGCGAAACAACACTTTTACAAAATTTCTCGTAGTTAGTTTGATCGATAGTTGTTGTAAACAATAAAAAACTAGAAGCCTGAGTAATACTTGAAATGGGCGTAGTAGACTTCTTGGTTTAACGGGAGAGAGTTTCGTCTTAAGGATTACAGCCTTGTTTTGGTATATATAGACACATGGTTTTCAGGAAATTTATATCAAGACGAGGAAAGTAACTTTTATATAACTTTTTAACTTCTTTTTACTAACCTTTATATATCTATTAATGGTTTCTCAAAATAGAAAAGCGTGAATAATAGAACTCAAGAAGAAAGAAATAAGTCTGCGATGTCAAGCAATCTAGATTCACTTCTAAATCAGATGCTCGGCATTAAAATTCAAACTATCACCCTCTTAAACAAGCTAAAAGGAAGAACAATGGATACAATCACTAAAGTTAGTCAGCTATCCTTCGCCCAAGGTCAAAATAGCGAATCCGCTTTTACAATTAAACTTACCAATAGCAATTTCGATAGCCTAGCAGGATCTGAACTTCTTGTTAAAGTTGAGTCTTGGGTTTCAGCTAATGTCATGATGAACAATAAAGAAGTTCCTGTTCTGATTGTTGACATGGAAAATGTAGAATTTATTGATAGTCAAGGTTTACAAAAACTCTTAGCATGTTTAAGGCTAATGCAATCCCACAAGAGTAATTTGTTACTCTGTTCTCAACAACCTTCAGTTCGTCTTGTATTTGAGATTACAAGAATTGATCAATTGTTTGCTGTGTTCCCTAGTGTTAGCAATTTCATAAATCACTTTGATGCCCAAAATCAAGGTTCTGAATATCTTTTAGCTGCCTAGAATCAATTCAAAAGTGAACTTCCTATGTTCTTTCTCCTATAGCCAAAAAGTAAAAGCCTCGCTGCGCGAGGCTTTTACTTTTTGGCTATACCTAATAGGAAGATAGCGTCGGACTAACTTTACTTTAGATATGCATCAATTTTATTGGCTTCTAGCAAACTCCGCTTGATGCAGTCGCCGAGAGCCACACCGCCAATAAAATTGGCACTAACATAAAGTCCTTGAGATTTCTGTAATTCGGCTTCCACAATAGCGATTCGTTCTAAATGTCCGATTTCGTATTGGGGGATCGCTTTATCCCAGACATGAACTGCGATCGCTTTCGGTTCTACTTTCGTATTAGGTCTGAGAATAGTCTTTTTCAAATCTTGGTGCACGGCGGCAATGATTTCTGATTCTGAAAGTTTGGCTAGCGCAGGATCAAGCGTCCCGCCGATAAAGTTTAGTAATAGTTGCCAACCTTCTGGAGCACGTCCAGCAAATAGGCTCGAAGACCAGATCGTGCCTAAAGTTCTTACCCCTTGAGTGCGGGGGATCAGATTACCAAAGCCTTTCATATCATAGGCAAATTCGCTCTTAGGGTAGGCAAGTACCACGCAAGCAACAGTCGGATAGAAAATCTCATTTAAAGCTTGGCTAGCTGCTGGTAAATAATCCTGTAAAAGTTTTGCGGTGATATAAGCAGGGGTACTGAGAACTACCGATCGCGATGCCAAAGTTTCTTCACCCGTTGGTGTATTGAACTTAGAAATATAGACTTCGCCTTGCTTTTCCAGCGATCGCAAAGTCCATTGCTGTTTGACGACCGCACCTTTTTCTCTTAGCTTAGTGGCGATTGCTTCAGGCAACATCTTAATGCCTTCACGAAATGATCCCAGTTCACCAGTTTTAACTTTGGGAAGATTCGGATCAGAAAGCTTCTGGGCTTTACGTTCTTTAGCAGAAAGAATTGCTCCTGCTAGCAGCCCGTTATAGTTATTTTCTAAACGAAAAATCTTCGAGAAAGCCGCACTAGCACTTAGTTTCTTTGGATCTCCTGCGTATACCCCTGATATAAACGGTGCAACTAATCTTTCAACAGCTTGTTTACCTAATAGACGAGAAAAGAATTGATCGACAGATTCTTCTCCAGCCATAGCTGGACGGGCAAAGCCAAGCGCACCAATAGCTAGCCGAGTTTTTCCTCCCCAAGTCAAAATATTGGAGGCGATCGCACTAGGTGGACTCATGGGTAAGGCGTTTAACTTGCCATTTAGAAAAACGAAACGGGGTAATTTGCCATCGGCTAGTACCAATTCATCCTTGAGTCCAACTTGTACGGCTAAACGTAATAGTTCAGGAGCAGGCTGAAAACTATTTGGTCCTTCTTCCCATTGATAGCCTTCGTTATTTTTAGCACTTGTTATTGCCCCACCCACACGATCCTGAGCTTCCGCAACCAAGACACGATATTGTTTAGCGATCGCTAGTTCATGAGCGATCGTTAATCCTGATATTCCTGCCCCAACGACAAGGACATCTAAAGGGGGATTGGCTTCGGAGGATGGCTTGAGGGACATAGCTTAGAGCGCTTTGATCAATTGAGCAATTTTTAGTCTAGTACAACTAAGCTCTTATAGTTTAGTACAAGCTTTGAAAGTCAATAAACCAATTGTGTGTATTTAGCGACTGAGGTGCTACAAGACGCACAATTGGCTCTTCTGAGGAAAGCCGCTTTTATACTGAGTGCTGAAATAAAGCATTTAGATAAACTTTGGCGGTGCTGCGATAACTATGGGATGCATTATGGGATAAGCCATGGCGATCATTCCCGCCATTTTGCAATAGAAATAAAGATAATGCTGCGGCAAATACGCGATCTTGATCCCAGTCGGGATGTGACTCTAAGTAGTTTTTGAGGGTTTCGTGTAATTCTTCAGGAATTTCTGCCAATATACTGACGGTCGTACTCATGCTGAAACCTCAACTTTTAAACAAGTTTGATAGAAATGACGCAACCATTTTCAGCGGTCGGGCTTTAATTGTGCGTGTATCTATGGATCTTGTCAACGTAACGGAATATTAAGTGGTGATGACAAAATACTGAAATTGTTTTGATAGAATCAGTGTTTTGAGGTATTTTAATTTACATTTATTTATAATAAGTGAGTTTAAAAAGTTTTCCCAAGTGAAGTGTTCATTCTATTAACGAATCCTTAATCAGTAAGGCACAAGTATCCATACTTATAAAAACACCTGTGGAAAACTAATAGTTATCTGTGGATAAAGCCACAATATCTGTGGAAAAGTCTGTGGAAAACTTTTGGGTGTTTAAGTTGAAAATTATTTTTTTCTTAATATTTGTCGCATGTTTATGGCAATCTCTACACAAGCAAAAAACGACAATTACAAACATAAACAGAGAAGGTTGCACCCCATTGGGGCGTAACCTTCTCTGTTTATGTAATTTCTTTTACTTAATTGCTCAGCCAATTTTCAGGAACAACTATCAATGTTGTACCTTTTCGCCTTAGCACGATTACTGTTTGATTGGCAGCGATCGCAATTTGCGGATTATCACATCTTGCTTTCCATGAACCACCCTCATACTTGACTCGTCCAGTTTCTCCTGCGGGTATTTCTGTGAGCGTAATCCCCTCACTAGCCTCTTTCAGTTGATGTGAATCCTTAGGAATGAATCGCCTAGAAACCACAGCTAACATTGCTGAGATCATCATCCAAGCCAAGATTTGCAACGCAGGAATAGGTAATAGCAACGAGATCGCGGCTACTAACAACGCAGCTATCCCCATAGCCCCTGCAATTAGAAAAGTTGGCAATGGAACTAGTAGCTCAACAACACAAAGAGCTATACCAATCAACAGCCAGACTTGACTAGGTAGTAAGTTCATGGATTGCTTGATTTATCGGAATTGGGTAAATCTGTCGTAGGAAATGATTCTGACTTCACAATTGTGCTGCTAGGTTTGGGACTGTTGATCTTCACTTTTTTAGAGTCAAGGGATTTTTCTCGTTTGAAGCGATCATCCTCTGTAGTAGATTTAATTACTTTATTTCGAGCAACTTCTACGGTTGCTGGTGATTTAGGGCGATCGCTTGTAGCAGGTTCGCTAGGACGTGCATTAGTCGCCGTTGGTGCTATGGTGTCCAGATTTGGAGCATTGGAAAGTAGTCCACCTAAACCATTGATCAAATTACGAATATTGCTGCGCAGCTTGGGATCTCCCGTTAGTTCATCAAGATCGGCGGTAATCTTCTTGGCGTTGGCAAAAGTTGCCCTTGCTGAATCGAGGGTTTCACGCAATGCCGACATCGTGGCAGGATTGTTTAACTCACCAGATACTTTCCGAAGGTTTGCTGATGTTTCAGCAGCATTTTCGGCTAGTTGCTGTAAATTTGCGATGATCTTACCATCACTCAATAAAGGCTTGGCACTAGCCAGTAAAGCTCTCGCTTCATTGGAAGTAGCGGCAATGCCATCAAGGGTTTGCGCTAGTTTTTCGCGATTGACCTCGATTAAATCTTGGGCACTATTTGCGACATTGCCAACCTTAGTGGCTGCTCCACTAATTGCGTCCGCTGTATCGCCAAATTTAACGATTTGCCCCTCAAATGTACCGATCACTTTACTCGCAGAATCCGTCAATTTTTGGATGCTTTTTGCAGTAGCTTTGGCTGCAACTAGAGTTTCATTGAGGTTATCGACTAAATTTTGATCGTTGATTTTGCGTAATGTAGCACTCGAATCTTTGAGCAATGCGATGAAGCTTACGCCGCGAATTCCTTCAATCTCTCCACCTTGGCAAATAATCAGATCGGCATTGCAATCCTTAGCGATCGGATTCATCTTGGGATCAATTGCTAATTTATCTTGAGGCGGAAAAATATCAATATTAGTATTCCCCAGAAAACCACTTTGATTAGTTTCGGCGATCGAGTTCTTCGGAATAATTAATCCAGAGTTTTCAATACTCACTTGGACATCAACACCCTCTGTTTGGGCAGTCAACGCTGTAACCCGACCTACTTCCACACCACGAAATCTGACAACTGAGCCATTATTTAGACCACTTGCATCAGCTATTTTGATCGTAAATGTAAACTTAGAGCTACTTAGTTGCAACCCGCGCAACCATAATAAAGCGCCACCAAAGGCAACTACTCCACCGATGATAAATAAGCCAAGCGCACCGTCGCGTAATGTTTTTCGCTGCACAAGTCTTACACCTCCCTAGTCAAAAGTTGAATTGGACCTTCGGTACTACCGCTAAAAAATTGCCTGACATATGGATTGTCAGCAGTATCAATTGTACTCACGTTTCCTGCGTAGCGAACCAATCCACGGTAAAGAACGATCAAGCGATTGGCAGTACGACGGATCGTGCTGTCTTGGTGAGTGACGACAATATAACTATCACAGACCTGTTGCTCTCGTAGCGATCGCATCAAGTCTTCGATAATTGTCGAAGACACAGGATCAAGTCCTGCGGTGGGTTCATCATAGAGCAGTACTTTTTTGGTTTGTGTTTTCGCAGTGGGGTCATCCATAATGGCGCGAGCAAAACTAACACGTTTTCGCATCCCGCCTGATAGTTGGCTAGGATAGCGATCACTAATATTCTCTAAACCCACGAGTGCAAGTTTATGTTCGACCAGTCGATAAATTTCACGACGTGACAAACGAGAATGTTCAAATAGTGAAAAGCCCACATTTTCTGCAACTGTAAGCGAGTCAAATAGTGCAGCGTTTTGAAACACCATACCAATGTTTAATCCATAGCCCCCTTCTTGGATATCCTCTTCAGAAGATACTAGGTTGCCATTGATGTAGAGTTCACCTTGCTCAGGGGCAAGGAGACCGCAAATAATCCTTAAGATTGTCGATTTACCAGTACCAGAGGGGCCAATGATGGCGATCGCTTCCCCTGAATACACAGTGAGATCGACCCCATTTAGTACAGCATTGGAACCAAAACTTTTGTGAACATCACGCAGTTCTAGCAAAGGCGTAACCACATTGCTACTATTTTTGATCAGAGATCGGACTGGCTCCATCGACATTTATTTCAGATTTAAAAATCGCTCTACAAAAAACTAACATTTTTTCAGATGCTTTTCCTAAAAAATAACTCAAAACCAGCAATTTGCATTATCTAAAGACCAATATTAGAGAGGTGACGCGAAGCGTCACCTCTCTAATATTGATTACTTATACTAATTCACAAAAGTGTGACAACAATTCTGTGAATTAAAAACCAAACCCTGTAACCCCAAAACACAAAATGGCAACACCATTTTGTGTTTTGGGGTTACAGCAATTCCAGAGCGCTCAAACCCAAAGCAACTCTTTCAGTAAAAAAGCAAAAACAAAAGGCGGTACTAAGCGCCGCCTTTTGTTTTTGCTTTTTGAATTACCGTAAGATGTTAATGGCGATCCTAAAGCATTAATATATGAACCTTGGCAAGCGCAATCGTTTCTCTGCTAACAAAATTACCGTCCAATTGCTACGCGAAGGCATAGTTGAGTCTGTACACTCTTGCCAAGCGGCCGTCGTTGATACAAGAGGTCGAATTCTCTCGGCAGCAGGAGATCCTCAGACGACCACCTTTGCCCGTTCTTGCCTCAAGCCAATTCAGGCTCTACCAGTCTCTATTACTGGTGCACAGGAGCGATTTAACCTCTCAGAAACTGATCTTGCGATTATTTGTGGTTCACACCAAGGGACGATCGCTCAAGCCAGACAAGTTTTTAGCATTCTTTGGCGATGCGATGTGGAGCCAAGCGCATTGCAATGTCCAGTACCAGAATGCCAAAAAAGTCCTCTTCAGCATAATTGCTCTGGCAAGCACGCAGGCATGATCGCTATATGTAAACAGCAAGGATGGCAGATTTCCTCCTATATGGATCGCCATCATCCAGTACAGCAACTTGTACTCAATACAATGGCTGAGCTCTTGCATATGCCTGCTGCCGAATTTATCTGCGCCCATGACGATTGTGGAGTTCCCACTTATCTATTAGAAATTGGTCAACTTGCCCGACTCTATGCTCTACTATCCACTCATGATCAATTACACCTGGAACGTATTACCCGTGCGATGACCAGACATCCTGATATGGTGTCTGGAAATGGTCAATTCGACACGGAACTCATGCGCCTCAGTAATGGTGAAATTATCAGCAAATCTGGTGCAGAAGGAGTGCAATGTATTGGACGAATTGGACAAGGATTAGGGCTAGCGATCAAAGTGATGGATGGCTCTAAAAGAGCAAAAAATGCGGTTTCTATCCATTTGTTAAAACAATTAGGATGGATTAATCCTACAGTTGCTCAAAGTTTAGAAGAATCATTTCTTTCTACTGGTAAATATAGCCGATTAGAAGCTATTGGCGAGTTGTCACTAGCATAGTAGAGCTTTGTTTGTAGGTGTAGAGGCAATTACCTCTATACCTGCAAAGTTAAATTGCCTTTACTGCATAGCTTTTACGTTTTATAATTGCAAAAATTAGGACTAGAAAAGTGCAAATTCCTGCTAAATATAGTGGGTAGCCATAGGAAGAAGGATAGTTTTGATTAACAACTAATCCTGCAATTATGGGTCCAAAAGCATTGGATATACTCAGATAGGATGAGTTTATCCCTAAAATTGTGCCCTGTTCTTCAGGGCTAGTATGGAGGGAAATCAACGCACTGATCATCGGTTGCACAACTGAGTTTAGTAATGAGAAAAGAACGCAAACGGTGACAAAATAATGTACATCTTCCCAAATTGGCATCAAAACGAAGGAAAGACTACGGATGAATAATCCTAAAAAGAGAATCTGAACTAGTTGCAGATGTTTTGTCATTTGAGAAATGCCTAAAGTCTGCATAAGTACACCTAGAACCCCAAACAGCAAAAACATTAAAGCTAAACCATCGCTATTCTGTTTGAGAACTGTCAGAAAATAGGGCTGAAATGCGAATGTAAACAGCGTAAATGTCATACCCGTTAGAAAATTAATAATCAATAAAATCCCGATTTTGGGCATAAACAAGCCTGTGATCAGTCTCCCTAAGCCAAGATCGAAGATGTTTTGTGCTTTTTTTGCCTTAGTTTTGAGAGTTTCTGGCAGAAGAAATATTGTCAGAAGTAAAGCGATCGCTGCGATTGTTCCCGACACCAAAAAAGATGCTCCAAAGGATTTGCCTATAGGAGTATTCAGCGCAACTTTCTGGGCAAGTAAACTGATTGCAGGTCCAAGAATAAAACCTAAACCAAAGGCTGCTCCATTAATGCCAAAGGCTTTAGCACGGTTCTCAGGAGTAGTAACATCAGAAATTACAGCTTGAGCAACTGAGGCGTTACCGCCTGTGATGCCATCAAGAAATCTTGCGAAAAATAAGACGGCAGCACTTGCTGCTGTTCCAGCCATCAGATTTGCAACTACTGTCCCCGCCAAACTGATGATTAATAGTGGTTTGCGTCCAAAGCGATCAGATAGTTTCCCGATAATTGGAGTAGCAAAAAATTGGGCGATCGCATAAATCGCAAATAGTAAGCTAGTCTGAAAATCATCTAATTTGAACTGTCTACCATACTGGTACAACACAGGGATCAGAATCGTAAAACTCAGGGAGTTAATAAAAGAAATGAGGGCAATAATCCAAAATTTACGATTCATTCGCTTTGGCGATCGCATATAGTCCTTGTCTATACTACAGCTCTATCACATTTACAACAGTTTTCGAGCAACTGAACCCAAAAAACATACGATCGTAGAGCTCACACACATATTTTTGAGGCTAGCTGTTTTAGTATTTGTAATACTTCATAAAGCTCATTATTTGGGTTTACTAAAGAGAATAACCGTGAATTGGCATACTCATTTTGTGCAGTTTTCAAAAATAAAAATTCATTCCCATTGGTAATCATGCCAAATGTTGATTGCACGGTTTCCGAATTACTCAACATATGAGCTAAAGCTTGTGGAATCGCTCTTGTTACAGCAAAATTGCTTCGTATCGCTTCGTTTTGATTCTATGACCTAAGTACAGGACAAAAAATCAAAAATAGAACGCCAAAATCCCCTGAAACCGTTACTAGGCAAGGCTTTTGAGTCTATTAACTCAAGTCCCTGCTGGGAGAGCGTTTCAAGCTTTTTGTCCTGTACTTAGTTCTATGACTAATAACCAAAGCTGATTTTTTATCACTACCTCTTTAGCGTCACCTAAAATTTGAGTATGATTGGATTGGTATCTCTGGCTATAACTACCTATGCAACTCGCTTCAGAACAACGTACAAAACTTGATAACTCCGATGATGCGCTGTTCTATGACTATCCGCGCTTTGTCACCCATGTAGACGATTGCTTTATTCAGCAACTTACAGAGCTTTATCGTCAACGCTTACAGCCAAATACACGCGTTCTCGATCTGATGAGTAGCTGGGTTTCGCATCTGCCCTGCGAAATGAAATTTGCTCATATAGAAGGACATGGACTGAATGCTGAAGAGTTGGCTAGAAACCCTCGGCTGAATCATTACTTTGTCCAAAACCTCAATAAACAGCAATTATTACCCTTTGATGATCAATCTTTTGATGCAGTATTGAACACAGTCTCAGTGCAGTATTTACAATATCCAGAAGCTATATTTGCGGAAATTCATCGTATTCTAAAAGTTGGTGGTATTGCGATTATTAGCTTCTCAAATCGGATGTTTTATCAGAAGGCAATTCAAGCATGGCGTGATGCTGAAGCAAGCGATCGCACTAAGTTAGTATTCAAGTATTTTGCCTCGGTTCCACAAGGCTTTACCCGGCCTGAACTAGTCGCAAATGTGCCACCTAGTTCTCCCTTTTTAGCGATGTTTGGCATGGCAAGTAGCGATCCGTTTTATGCTGTAGTGGCAACTCGTTGTGAAATATAGCGCTATGCGCTGTAGTAAAACCCAAATTTTTTTAAAAGTATTGCTTCGCAATACTTTTAAAAAAATCCAAAAATGTTGCAAAGAGCTACGCCCACCGCAGCATTGCTGAATTAATTATTCTGAATTGAGCGAAATGGAATGTCTGATGTTTTAGTAATTGGTGGTGGCATTATCGGCTTATCAATAGCGATCGCCCTTTCTCAAAAAGGCGCAAATGTCACTATAGTTGAGCGCGATCTATGCGGAATTGGGGCAACATGGGCAGCAGCAGGAATGCTAGCCCCCGAAGCAGAACGCCTAGAAGGTAATCTCTTAGATTTTGGTATTCGTAGCCGAGAAATGTATCCACAATGGATTGCGAACTTGATGCGATTATCAGGGCAAGACTGTGGATATTGGTGTTGTGGAATAATTGCGCCAGTTTTAGAAGAAAGCGATCGCCAAGTTATCTCTAAACATCCTCAATATATCAGCCGTGAAGAATCTCTTAAGCGCCAATCTGGGCTGGGAAAATCTGTTTTAGGCTCTCTCTGGTTGCCTGAAGATGGACAAGTAAATAATCGCAAACTCACACAAGCATTACTAGCGGCAGCTCGATCTCTATCGATCAAGATTTTGGAAGGAACCACGGTTTATCAAATTGGGCAAGATCGCAATCGCGTGACACATCTCGATACTAGCGCTGGTAAATTGCAAGGCGATCGCTATGTTCTCGCAACAGGTGCGTGGACGCGATCGCTAATGCCTTTGCCGATTAAGCCCATTAAAGGGCAAATGCTTTCGGTATTTGATAGCGATCGCAAATTACAAAAGGTAATTTATGCGCCAAGTTGCTACATTGTGCCGCGACAAGATGGAACGATTGTGATCGGTGCAACGGTTGAAGATAATGGCTTCTCGCAGGGCAATACTGCCGCAGGGATCGCCCAGTTATTAAATGGAGCCATTGCTGTATATCCTGCGATCGCAGATATGCCGAACATCGAGACATGGTGGGGTTTTCGTCCTCATGCTCCCCATGAGATTCCACTTTTAGGAGCAAGTGATTATGAAAATCTAGTTTTAGCGACTGGTCACTATCGTAATGGGATTCTCTTTGCACCGATTACAGCTAAGCTGATTACAGATTTTATCGTTGATGGCATAAGCCTAGCGTTTTTTAACGATGTATAGAAAACACAAAAAATATAGGGACAATTCATGAATTGCCCCTACATTTTTTGTGTTACTGGGGAGATTATTCGGACTTCGCAATTACATTTTTATAAGTTCCATCCAGAACTGATAAAGCTGCTACATATTGTGGATCTTCACTTGTGCCAAGCTGTTTACGAGTAATTGGCTCCGTCAGTGCAACTTCCACATTCGGAATAATGCCACGCTTATGGATATTGTGGTGCAATGGAGTCTCATATTTAGCGATCGTCACCGCCAAACCTGCGCCATCCTCCAATTCATATAGAGATTGAATTAAGCCCTTACCATAGGTCTTTGTCCCAACTAGTTGAGCGCGATCATTTTCCTGCAAAGCACCAGCCAGAATCTCACTAGCACTAGCGCTACCGCCGTCAGTCAGCACCGCTAGAGGGTCTGTCGTAATCGCATCGCCTTTAGCTTCAAAACTCTCCTGTACTCCATGCCGATCAACGGTATAAACTACAGTTCCTTCAGGAATCCACATCCGCGCAATCTGTAAACCTGCATCAAATAGACCACCAGGGTTACCGCGCAAATCGAGAACATAACGATCCGCACCTTCAACTTCAAACTTCTTCAGCATCTTTTCCATATCTGCTGAGGCATTGCCATTGAACTGATTTAAGCGGATATAGCCAACCTTATGGTTTGCTTCTTGGTTGAGCTTGGCGATGATGGGCGTAACTGCAATGCGATCGCGTTTAATTACCACATCCAGTTTTTCTAAGCCCTTACCATCAGCCAGAGTGCGTTCGAGACTCAGCTTGACCTCAGAACCAATCTTGCCACGCATTCTGGTCGCACATTCATCAAGACTCAAACCCTTAGTTGGAATGTTGTCAATGGCAACAATGCGATCGCGCGATCGCACACCCGCCACATCCGCAGGCGAACCTTCGATTGGCGAAATTACGGTCACATTGTTATCAGGCTCATCGACAGAGATTTGTAAACCCACACCTGTTAGCTCGCCTGATGTGCTGGTTTGCATACTTTTAAACTTGTCAGGCTCCAGAAACCTTGTGAAAGGGTCATCCAAGGTTGCTAACATTTCCCTAATCGCCGTATAGGTATCTTCTCGACTGTTAAATTTACGGTTGATAAACTGGCGGCGCACTTTGTACCAGTTTTGATGATTAAAATCAGCGTCCACGTAAGAACGATTAACGATTTGCCAGACATTAGTCAGAAATTTTTGTTCTTGCAAATAGTCTGTCACCGCAGCATTTGCGCCACCCATCCAGAAAAACTGCACTGCGATCGCTACCAAACTAATTACGAGCCAAGACCAAATACGACGCTGTTTTATCATGCTGTCTATGCAAACTTTTTTATATAAAAATATTTTCTCTATCCTAACTAATCTAGCTTTCTTCAAGGTAAATTTCCCATTTTTTCGTACCTAAGATACAGAAAACCCATAAATTAGAAATGGCGCTTTATGCTCCCTCTAAGTTTATGGGTTTTCTAAAATGCAGCATTGGCGAAAATTTCAAGCGGCGCTAATTTTTTATACTTGTTTGCCTTTACGTCCGCAAGGAACGCTAGATTTTCGAGGAATTGCTCTCTATGCCCCACTGATCGGCATTTTGATCGGCAGCGCGATCGCCTCTCTCGATTTTTGGTTAGGACTAATCAAACCTGCACCAGAATTTATATATCTGCGATCGCTACTCACGATTTTATTAGGATTATTAATCACAGGCGGTTTACATCTCGATGGCGCAATGGATACAGCCGATGGACTTGCCGTCACCGATCCTAATCGTCGCCTTGAGGTGATGTCGGATAGTAATACGGGTGCGTTTGGCGCGATCGCAGGAATTACGATTTTGTTATTAAAAGTTGTTGCTCTCGCCGCAATTAAGGATCGGCGATTTTGGATTTTAACAAGCATTTGGGCTTGGGCAAGATGGGGACAGCTTCGCGCGATTATGGCTTATCCCTACATCAAAGCGATCGGCAAGGGCAAATTTCATCAAGAGGATTTGCACCATTGGCAAGTGTGGCTAGTCGCGATTTTATTAACGACTGGTAATTTTGCGATCGCTTATTTTTACAACTCATTTTATTTAGGGATTGGTTTAACGGTAATTGGCTTTAGCTTTACTTGGCTAATCGGTGCATGGTTTAATCGTCAACTCGGTGGACATACTGGCGATACCTATGGTGCGATCGTGGAGTGGACTGAGGCGCTGAGTTTATGTGCGATCGCTTATTTGTAAAACTTCTAATTCCGATGTATTTCCTATAACTGCTGTATTCTTCAACGCTTTTTTCTTTTGGATGATGCGAATGATTCATGACACTAACCCATTCGCTTATTGGACGATCGCTTTTTTGGCAACGAGGACTAACCATGATTGATTTTCGATCGCAACTCCAGTAGGTCGGTAATAATGCGTCAGAATTTGAAATTGGGCTTCTACAAGTTTTGGCGCTAATGTTTCATATTCCCAGCCACTTACATAGCGATAACCCGTAGGTCTTTCGGAAAAACCTTCGTAATTTCCCCGCACCATCGACATCACTAAGATTCCGCGATCGCACAAAGCATTATGTAAATTCTTTAACACCCGCAGCATGTCTGCTCTAGGTACATGGATTAGTGAAGCATTGGCAAAGATTCCATCAAAGTAATTACTGGGTAGATCTAGACTTAAAAAACTCTGCTCCCAGACTGTACAACCAGCCGACTGTTTTGCCATTTCCACAAATGAGGGAGTGGCATCTAGTCCCGTTACTTCGTGCCCCATAGCCTGAAATGCAACTAGATCTCGTCCAGGACCACAACCCAGATCCAAAATCTTACCTGGCACTCTAGGCATTGCTGTGATTAGAGCCTCACGATTTTGCGATACATCGTGATCCCATGTGCCAACACGATATGACTCTGCGGTAAGTTGATATTCTGCGATCGTGATTTGTTCGTGTTTTTCCATGCTAAAAATAAAAGTTTTATAGTGGAGGTGTCGAACAGATTTTAGCGGAGGAATCAATAAATGCTTAATGCTCAGCATTTCAAATTTGATATCTCAATTCTATTTAGGACTTACGCAAAATCATTTCATAGTAGGGGCAATTCATGAATTGCCCCTACTATGAAATGCGGGTTTCAGAGTATTGTTGCGTAAGTCCTACTATTGTTAACGATTTGCCTAAAACCCCAAAAGGATGAGGCGGCGCAAAGCGCCACCTCATCCTTTTGGGGTTTTAGGCAAAAAAACCAGCCAACTCGTAGAGCCGACGGAGAATTGACATAATTTTTTTGTCATAGTTGGTATCCTCAGCCCATCGTCCTGCAAGCTGCCCCACCAAAGGCGCAGTACCTCGCTTCACTAAACCAAACCTTGGATCAACTAGTGGCTGTACCAAAGGCTTGGTAGTGGCGTATGCCTTGAGATGTTGGATCTGGGCTCTGATACCAATGCGCCGATCGCTAAAGCTATCACCCCTAGCTCCATTGCCGATCGCGCCAATACCACCAAAATTATTCTGTTCGGGTTGAACATCACCGTCAAATTGCAGAAATCCCGTTTCTAAGCACATCTGACAAAAAGCGATGTCATAGTTAACACCCTCGATCGTCGCTTCTTCCCGATAGATCGTTGGTATATCCCCATAAAGATTTAAAGGGGCTTTATTTAGGCGTAAGAGTCGTAAGAGTTGGACTTCAGAAGTATTCCCATCCCCCATGATCCGATCAATGCTTCCCGAGAGGACAGGAGAACATAATTTTTGGCGATTAGACATTTTAGCAAAATCAGCAAAATCTTGAGCTTGAGCAGCATTTCTACCGAGGCGATCCAATGAGAACATCGCGATCGCGCCAGCTCCAAATTGAAGAAACTGCTTCCTTCTCATAACTGTTTTGCTCTGTCTGATTAATAGTTAACTCTGTTGTAATAAACGTTAAGTAAGTTTTGCTGTTTTTGACAAGGGGGATTTGACGGATATTGGGTGCGAGGGTCACTACAACTGCGAGGGTCTTGGGAATATGCAGATGCACTATACGTAAATTGGAATAGCAAAACGGAGGCTGAAAGAACAGAAAACAATAATTTCATGATGTTTACCTTTTTTATAAATGATTTAAACCAGTTTTTTCGGGCTACAGATATTTATAAGTAATAAAAATGGTTTTTAACTGATTTTATGCTTTTTTAAGCTATTTAGCCAAATTAAATCGGCATCAATACTGCAAAAACTCAACAAGCTCGTTGCTTGAGAAAGTCTGGGATTGCAAGCTGCTCTGAATGACCGAATTGAGAAGTGCTAGTGTAGCGAAGGCTTGCTGAAACAGCGGAAATCATCTCTGGATCTTGTGTTGAAGCTATGGCTAAGTCAAGAAACAAGCTTTCAATCATTTGCATTGATGCAATGACCCGATGTTTGATCTTGATCCGATCAGTTGCTGACCAGAAAGATCGAGATTCTTCGGTGGAGCAGTCTGACATCAGGATCTCAATCTCATCTAGTAGATTGCGTAGATGATCACTATCGCCTTCTTGTTGAGGCTCGAAATCATTTTTTACCAACCGAGGTTGAAACTGATGTACATAGATCGGTGGTGTAGGGAAAGCATCACTTTGCATATATCCTCCCTTATCGCTGTGTTACTAAGTGAGGATAAACATAATGCTGGCGATGATCGCCTGTGCGTTCAGGCAATTGCGACGATAGGTGCAATTGCGGATAGGGTAAATCTGCTAACACCTCTAAAATGCGGCAAAAGTCTCGCTGCTGCTTTCTACCATTTAGAAAGTGCGGAACTTCTGAAGAATTAGTGTTTTTCTGTAAGTATTGGCGAAGATTGGCGATCGCATTCCAAAAGCTACACATCTCCTCATGGGTGCAAGCCAATAAAAATGACTCGATGTCAGATAGTAATTGCGAAAAGAGATCGGCAATACTGGGTCGAACGCCAAATTTTGATGTTTGGCGAGGATAACTCGATATTAAATTAAGGTGACGTTGGGGCAAATGATGGGGGGCGCTCATGTTTCAATGCCTCTACTTGTGAGGTTATATGAGGAAAAGTCGTTTTTTGTCGGAAAACAAGAATTTCCTATTGCTATATATACTTACCAGTGGTACAAGAGTTAAATATTTCTTTATGTGAGGGTAAGTGAGTTTGACGAATGTTGCAAAGGGATTGAAGCTGTATAAATCAACTACATAACCTTTGTTGGCAAACAGCATACAATCCAAATTTCAATTTGGACACCAGAAAAAATAGTATTTTTTGTCAGTAAATACATGAATAAAATCACAAAGACTGATTAGGAATACGGTTAAAATTTTGCACTTATATAAAGTAAAAATAGCTCACTATTTATTTGCTAATTTATAAATTGCAATTGCATTAATTCAAAAATATTTCTCATTTAAAAAAATCTTGTCTCAGTCGCTAGTATTCTGTAGAAAATCAAAACAAGATAATTAAATATTTTGTTTGCAAAAACAATAATTTATGGTTAGATCGGCTGCATTTGCTGCTTGTTTGGCATCTGTAAAGCCTTGTTTATGTAGATACATCAGAAAAGACAAGAAAAAATTGGTACATCCATAGACCAATGTCGGACTAAATCAGGATCTAACTAAAAGTTAGGAAAATCCATTGCAAATACAAGAAAATATGTTATTTATCTAGCGTGAAAAAACAAGAATATGTTTATTAATTCATCTGTAATTGCTGTGATTAGTCATCATCTATAGATAGCTAATTTAATTACTAGATAACGTCAGGTATTAAGACAATTTCAAACAAGTAATCATTAACTTAGATTGTTTGTTTGAGTTCTGAAATTTGAATTTTAAAATTCAGTCCTGCTTTCGCCATTACTAATCCGATATCGAGACATTCACTGAGACATTAATTGAGAGGAGTTACGAGCATGACCACGATGACTATTGAAGACGCGATCGCAATTGTTGATAAAGTCTTACAAAACAAGCGCTTGAGTAATATTCAGGAGCAAGTATTTCGCCAAACATGGGATGGCAGGACTTATTCTGAGATTGCCGAGGTTTGCGGATATGACTCCTCATATATTCGTGATGTTGGTTATCGTCTGTGGAAGATCTTGTCAGATGCTTTTGAGGAGAGGGTTACAAAGCACAATCTGCAAGTCGTGGTAAGGACTCAATCCAAAAATTTTCAAACTCCAGATACTCCACAGGAATCAACCCAGACGATCGCTCACAATCCTCACAATCCATTGAGTCTTGTTAATCCTCACAATGCGGAACCAATCATCGATATGAATGCTAAGCGCTGTGATTGGGGCAATGCGATCGATACATCAATTTTTTATGGTCGTACCCAAGAACTTGCTACGGGCAAAAATTGGATAACTAGCGATCGCTGCCGTCTTTTAGGAGTATTCGGTATGGGCGGGATCGGGAAAACTGCCTTTGCCACCAAGCTTGCGGAACAAGTGCAATCTGAATTTACGCTGATCGCTTGGAAATCCCTACGTAATGCGCCAACTGTAGAAACGCTGCTTGCAGAATTGGTCTGCTTTTTGACAAATCAAGCGATCTCTACTTTGCCTCAAGATCTAAACAGTCTCTTGGGACTATTCATTCCTGTACTGAAGCAATCACGCTGCTTGATTGTGTTGGACAATGTTGAGTCAATCCTTCGCAGTGGCGAAATTACGGGACAGTATAACGAAGGCTATGAAGGCTATGGCGAGTTATTTCGTCAAGTTGGGGAAGTGCGTCATCAAAGTTGCTTGATTCTGACCAGCCGCGAAAAACCCCATGATGTGTTGCCTCCCGACAGCAGCGATCGCATGGTACGTTCTTTGCAATTGACTGGCTTAAAAGAAGAAGCGAGACAAATGTTTCAACCAGATTTGGCGAGCGCTTCGGCAACTCGGAAATTGATCGACTTCTATTGTGGCAATCCCCTCGCATTGACAGTAGTGTCACGTTCGATCAACAGCATGTTCGATGGTGACATTCAAGAATTTCTCGACCAAGAGGCGAATGTGTTTGGGGATATCCGTTATCTGCTTGATCAACAGTATGGCCGCCTTTCAGAACGTGAGCAACAGGTGATGTATTGGCTAGCAATCGAGCGTGAACCGATTACTACTGACAATCTGCGTCAAGATATTGTGCCAATGATTTCTAAATCACAAATTTTGGAATCAGTAATTTCTTTGCGCTGGCGATCGCTGATTGAGAAGAATGCCAACAGCTTCACGCAGCAGCCTGTAGTTATGGAATATATGACCGATCGCTTGGTCGATATGGCTTACAATGCGGCAATTGAGCGTAGTCCTGAATTCTTAATGAGTTATGCTCTCGTCCAACATCGCGCCGAAGACTACATTCGCGAAACCCAGATTCGTCATATTTTGCAACCACTTACCAATCGCCTCTTGGCTTACTATGGCACTGTCGATACTTTGCAGCGCGAATTGCATAGCTTGCTGGAGACTTTACGCGATCGGCAAACTGCGATCGGCTATGCTCAAGGCAATATTATGAATCTCCTGAAAGCATCTCAAACTGACCTCACTAAGAGCTTTTGCCGTTTCCCAGAACGGGTGACTGAGCATTCTGATCTGCAAATTTTAGAGAGATTGCTAGAAAGCGATCGCGCAGGTGGGCTTGCCACATGGGATCATCGGATTCCTTGGGCAAATAATCCTCTTGCTCAACAAACTTCCGAGACAAAAACCCAAATCCGTAGTAAAAATCTTTACTATCAATGGACAGAAGGCTCCCTCGAACAGTTGCAACAGGAACTGAAGCAACAACCTAAATTCCGTAAGAAGTATCATGCTTGGCTGAACGAGACTGAATTTGCAGCGATCGATGCTGATTTTGAAGCTGTAAAAATCACAGATACTCTCAATCAACCTGTTGATGCCCGCTTGGTCTTTATTAATGAGGTAAAGATTGTCGAGCCACCCGCTAATCTACCAACTCCAAGAGATCGCCGCGCCCAAGCCAGAAAGAGAAAGCAAGATTTGCGAGCCAATCATTCTAAAAAGCTTGGTTAAATAAATAAAAAAGCTTCCCTTTGGGAAGCTTTTTTATTTATTTAACTTCCGCAAGTAAATTTGCTAGGCGGGGATATTTTGACATCAAACCGAAGGTTTCTGGAGCAACGATGTCATAGGTGAAATGGCGTTGGGCAATACAAAAGCGATCCCATGCGGCGACTTCGATACGGAATAATTTGATCACGGCATCGATTAGGAATGGATTTAAACTCAATTGCCAGCCAACCTTTAAATTCAAATATTCACAGAATTGAGCAACTAGGTCTTCAGCAGTCAATTTCTGCATTCCTAAAACTAGACGAGCAGGAGACGATGGCACTGAAGGCGCAGTCAGGAGATGAGTAACCACTTGTGCAATATCGATCGCATGGACAAAATGGAAACTACCATCAGCCTTTAAGAATCTTGCATAGGGTACATATTTAAGAATATCCTTCAGTCCTTTGGAAAGATGGGAATAGGGTTTGTCAGGAGCACCACCAAAAACTAGAGTAGGGAAAATGGTAATCAAGCGATCGCGAATTATTGAATTTTCTACAGCTTCAAGACAAGCATGTTTCGAGGCAATATATGGTGTGCCAATTTGCCCTGCCTCAGGAATAATCTGATTATGGGAATCCAGAATACTGGCTGTGGAGAAATAGATAGCACGTTCGCACACCTGCGGGTCGAGCATCGAAAACAGCTCAATGGTTTTATCACGATTAACCACAAAAGCTTCTTCTCCCCCCCAAGCAGCAGCGGTACTGACAACAAATTCCATCGTGCGAAGTAAGTCTTTGTGATTACCGATATTCTGCATCGGATCTTCGATGACATGCACGTTAGGGAGATCGCTAATATCAATTTGCAATTTGCTGCGATCGCGCACTAGCAGATATAGCTCGTAATCAGTTTTGGCTAAAAGCATCTCGATCAAATAATGACCAACACAACCACTAGCACCTGTTATAAAGACTTTTTTCGGCATTCTCTTAATAGTTCTTGGATTTTAATGAATCAGGAAAAAAGCAGGGAAAAAAAGCACTGCTTTTATTACCTGATGTTACGTGGAATTTGTTAATGTCACAATTTATTCGCGTCGTGATTTACCACAGTACGCTCGTAGGGGCTTAGCATTTGCGCCACAAAATCCATCACAAAAAAATCGATCCGCAAATGCTAAGCCCTCTATGCTTTTACAGACAACTTGACCCTGCGTTGTGAAATTTTGGGCAAAGCATTCCCAAATGAAGAAAATAGGTTTCCCCAACAGGCTGCTAAATACATTTTTTATTTATGATAGTGAGGTAACATCCTTTTTTAGCAATTAGGTCATGTCGGATTCGTCAATTAAAATAGCTGTTGTTGGGGATGTTCATGATTTATGGCAGCCTGTTGAAGATCGCTTAGCTCTTCAGTCTTTGGGAATTGACTTAGTTCTATTTGTTGGTGACTTTGGTAATGAGTCAGTAGAAGTTGTCAGAGCGATCGCCAATCTCGATATGCCGAAAGCAGTTATTTTAGGCAATCATGACGCTTGGTACAGTACCTCAGATAATAACAAAAACTCTAAAAAAAACAACTGTCCCTACGATCGCACTAAGGAAGATCGTGTGCAGCAGCAATTAGATATTTTAGGCGGAATGCATGTCGGCTACAGTTGGCTAGACTTTCCTGAATTAAAGCTCTCAGTAGTTGGGGCACGTCCCTTTAGTTGGGGAAGCTCTAAATGGAAAAAAGAAGCTTTTTATCGCGATCGCTATAACATTAAAAATTTTATGGAATCAACTCAACGCATTACTGAATCTGTTACCAACGCGGCTTACGAAAACATAATATTTTTAGGTCACAATGGTCCCTATGGATTGGGTAGTGAGGAGCATTCTATTTGCGGCAAAGATTGGAAAATCGGCGGCGGTGACTATGGTGATCCTGATTTTGCAGAGGCACTCTCCCAATCCTATCAAATGAGAAAAACAGTTCCTTTGGCTACCTTTGGACATATGCATCATAGTTTACGCCTCAATTCCCACCGAACTCGTGAGGTGATTGCGACTAACGACATGGGGACGACTTTTCTAAATGCTGCTTGTGCACCGAGAATTGTCAAAAATAATGACGGAGAATATCGTAACTTCTCTATTGTCAGTTTAGAATCTGGACAGATATCTCAAATCTCCCTCTTATGGCTAAATTCCTACTGTCAGATAGTCAGTGAGAATATTCTCTTCAAGCGCAAAACAACGTAGCGGTTTTCAAATGAACCTACAGCGCTTTGCGTTCAATATACCTTCGGTCATTATAAAATGATAAACTGATAATTACGCAGTATTTGGAGAAAGTTATTTTGCGTCAGTTTGCTGTCCTTGAGATGCCCGTTCATATCCATGAAAACTATAGAGATTGGCTTGTCCAAAAATTACAAGCCAATCAAGGTGCTCATGTTGTGACGCTGAATGCTGAAATGACAATGCAGGCTCGTAAAAACTCTGATTTGGCTAAAGTCATTCAACAAGCTGAGTTAGTTGTACCAGATGGAGCTGGCATTGTGCTATACCTGCGATCGCAAGGTGAAAAAATTAATCGTTGCCCAGGCATCGAACTATCCGAGCAAGTTGTGGAGATTGCAGCTAAGAAACAATGGCGGATCTTTTTGCTTGGTGGTGCTCCTAATGTTGTCGATAATGTTGTCGATATTTGGCAACAAAAATGGGCTGATATTGCGATCGCGGGAACCCATCATGGTTATTTTGATGAAGTACTGGAGCAGCAAGTCTGTGAGCAGTTGCAAAGCTCTCAACCAGAGCTGATTCTTGTCGGTTTAGGTGTACCGCGCCAAGAGCTATGGATTCAGAAATATCGCCATCTTAGTCCCAGTGCTGTGTGGATTGGTGTAGGTGGTAGTTTTGATGTCTGGGCTGGCACAAAAACTCGTGCTCCTGAGTGGTTTAGCAACAACAATCTAGAGTGGCTATATCGTCTCTACCAAGAGCCTTGGAGATGGAAGCGAATGCTCTCACTGCCTCATTTCGTTTGGTGTGTCACTAAAGATTCTTTGTTCAAACCCAAAAAAGCTTAGCTAGATTACTATGCAACATCACCATACCTCGATTAAAACTGCGGATATTTTTCGAGCGATCGCCTTTTATGAAGCATTAGGCTTTGAGGTGACTGAGCGCTTTACGGCGGGGATTACGCTGGCTTGTTGGATGCATGGTGCTGGAACTAATCTCGAACTAATGCAAGTGCCTGAGCCAAAGAATGTCTCTAATGCTTTTGGTGATGAGCATTATGTGGGTTACTATCACCTATCGTTTCATGTGGAAAATTTGGAAGCTTTTTTGCAATCCCTTGTTAATAAATTAGGGAAGATCAAATTATTATTGCCTCCGAGAGAACAAACTATAGGCGATCGCACCTATCAAGTTGCTTTTATTGCTGATCCTGATGGATTACCGATCGAATTAATGCAATAAAGAAGGCGGGCAAAGCCCGCCTTCTTTATTCTTTACCACTTTTTATAAGGAAGGAACTTGCCGTTCATCGTTACTTTGACGCGATCGCCTTTAGGATCTTCTACTTTTTCAATGTCCAGCGTGAAATCAATAGCGCTCATGATGCCATCGCCAAACTTCTCATGGATGATTTCTTTGATCGGATAGCCATAGACCTGCATGATTTCATAGAAGCGGTAGATCAATGGATCGGTTGGCACGACTGGCCCTAAGCCTTTGCTAGGATAGGAACTCAAAGCGGCGACGATATCCTCACCCAGACCTAGTGCATCAGCGATTGTGGTTGCTTCTTCAACACTAGTGCTATTTTGACCATAAAAAAGAGAAGCAATCCAAACTTCATCATGTCCAATTAACTTTTCGAGGTCAGCAAAGCTTAAGCCTTTAGATTTTTTGGCAGCTAATAAAGTATGGGTAAAGGATGGAAATTCAACTGTCATAATGTTTTTCTGTGTAATATCGGTACAAAATGCCTATGCTTGGAGATAAAAATCAGCACTACAATCTTCTTGTAACATTATCAGTTACGTTGATTCAGTTCATGGCAAACTGAAAACTGTAAAAAGTAGATGGCGGTACGTAGTGCGGTCATTTCCAATAAACGAGTGGCTATAGCAAGAGATTTGCGGCGCAGATCGATATAATATAGGACTTACGCAAAAGGACGAAATGTAGGGGCAATTCATGAATTGCCCCTACGATAAAATGCAGGTTTCAAGCATTTTTGCGTAAGTCCTATAATATTCAAAAATATATTAAATTAATCCATGTCGATCGCATTTAGTAAATATCACGGCTTAGGTAACGATTTTATCCTGATCGATAACCGTCACAGTGCCGAACCAATTCTCACCTCTGAGCAGGCTGTCAAATGGTGCGATCGCAATTTTGGTATTGGCGCAGATGGAGTCATTTTTCTGTTAGCTGAAGCTAATGGAGAGCATCGGATGCGGATTTTTAATTCCGATGGTTCTGAGCCAGAGATGTGCGGCAATGGAATTCGCTGCTTAGCTAAATTTATGCAGGACTTGAATATTCCAACTACTGGCAGCAAGTATCAGATTCAAACTGGGGCAGGTTTGATTGTGCCACAAATGGATGCGGATGGACAGGTAACTGTGGACATGGGCAAGCCATTTTTGACCGCGACCGAGATTCCGACGACTTTAAGAGACAGCGATCACAAGGTTATCAATGTTCCACTTGAAGTTGGTGGCAAGACTTGGAATGTCACAACGGTGAGCATGGGTAATCCCCACTGTATGACCTTTGTTGATGATGTTGATACAATTCCTCTAGCAGAAATTGGCGTTCTCTTTGAACATCATCCTGTTTTCCCAAAACGTACAAATACCGAATTTGTGGAAGTCGTTAATCGCAGCTATGTGAAAATGCGTGTATGGGAACGCGGCGCAGGAGCAACTCTGGCTTGTGGGACGGGTGCTTGCGCGACAGTTGTAGCTGGCGTTTTAAATGATCTTTGCGATCGCACCTGTACGGTAAATCTTCCTGGAGGCGATCTTAAAATCCAGTGGTCAGAAGAAAGCGATCGCATCTTGATGACTGGCCCCGCAACTCTTGTGTTTACAGGTTCAGCAAAGAACGAATTGTAAATTAGCTGCGGCTATTGTGACGCTTTGCGTCACAATTTTGAAAGTGTTGCTTTGCAACACTTTCAAAAAATTTCTTGGCTTGGGTTTGAGCACAAAGTGATGTAAATACAAAAAACTAGAGGTTTTTAAAATGAGCGAAACCATATTTAGCAAAATCATTAAGCGGGAAATTTCTGCAAGCATTCTCTATGAGGATGATCTTGCCCTTGCGTTCCGCGATGTCCATCCTCAAGCGCCAGTACATTTTCTGGTCATTCCTAAAAAGCCCATTGCCAAGCTTTCAGAAGCAACAATCGAGGATCAAGCATTGCTAGGACATTTACTGCTTGTAGCTAGTAAAGTCGCTGCTCAAGAAGGCTTAACAGGTTTTCGTTTAGTTACCAATAATGGTGAAGAGGCAGGGCAAACCGTTTTCCATTTACATATTCATGTATTAGGCGATCGCTCCTTTACTTGGCCCCCTGGATAATGGAAAAGAGTCGGCGCTTTGCGCCGACTCTTTTCCATTATCCAATTCGCGCTACAGGTTTACCCGTGGCAATCACTTTTTCAACAATATCAGCAGCTAGATTGACTCCACCAGCTTTTTGCATAGCCAATTGCATCTTTTTAGCGTTATCTCGATATTTTGGTTGTGTCAACACTGTTTGAACAGCATTTCGTAATTTAGGAACGGTTAATTTCTTCACAGGAATAACTACACCTGTCTCCGTCCAAGCTATTCGAGATGCTACGCCTGGTTGATCATTGGCGATCGGAATGGCAACCATCGGTACACCACAACTCAACGATTCTAATACTGTATTTAGTCCAGCATGAGTAATAGTAAGCTGAGCTTTTTGAAGAATCTCTAGCTGTGGAGCATATTTGACTACAATCGGATCTCCAGCAAAGTTAGGTAAACTGTCAGGCTCAGCCGACCCTCCCAACGAAATAATTAGTTGAGCATCCAAGTCTTGGCAGGCTTCTGCGATTTGGTTAAAAATACTGAGCAATCGATTTTGAATAGTTCCCATTGAAGCATAGATTAATGGTTTTCCATTCAATTTTTCGTAAGGGAAATCAACAGTCGCTCGACTTAAGGGATTATGAAAAGAGCCTGTGAAATGGAAGCAATCTGGTAACTGCTGCCTAGGAAACTCAAATTCTACAGGCTGCTGACAAATTTGAGCTAATTTAGAATAGGCATCATTAGCGTGGATAAAAGGAGAGAGATTCCATGACCGCCTATACTCGTTAATAGTTTCTACAATTGGTTTGACTAGGCGATCTAGCAATTTATAGCCAATTTGGTTACGCAGTCTAGCCCAAAGACTATCTGAATAAATCCATCCGAAATTAAGAGGCGGAACGAATTCGTCACGATTTAACATAAGGGCGCAACTGACACTAATGAAGGGAATCTCTAAATATTCTGCAACACTGGAAGCCCCAAAAGAGGCTTGGTCAATCAAAAGCAAGTCAACATGAGCATTACGAACTGCATCAATCCCTTCTTTCATCATCCTAATTGCACCTTGCTGAAACAACTCAATTGTGTAGCGAAATGCATCCATTCCACTTAGTTCACCCATTTTGACTAAAGAGTCTGGAGTAAATCCTAGTGGACAAGTATGTTCAGCATAAACTTTAAAATCTAATCCTGCATTTTTTGCTTTTTCCTTAGCATCCAAAACGTTAATTACAGTTACTTGATGACCTCTTTTCTTTAGTTCATATCCAAGAGTTATCATTGGGTTGAGATGTCCTGTGGCAGGGACGCAGATTAGACCAATGTGAGCCATATGTTTATTGATAGCATTAGGACAAAAATAACCATAACCGATCTAATGTATATGTTTCAAGGCAATACACACATTTTATAGTTTGTAATTTTGCCCGATCGCAATTTCATAGGTCTTCAAATGCAAACCAAATCGATGAATCTGTACATTACTAATCGGAATGACCTGATCAAAATGAGCGATCGCTTCATCGGGAAGGGGATACCATTGGTCAGAAATTAAGATGGCATTTTTACCATTCTGTTGTGCTGCATTCTCTAGGTTCCAAATTGTAAATTGACTAATCCGCTTAGATATAGCAGTCACATCAGGATTTCCCATCTCATAGGCAAGTGCTGCTGCCGAACGATAATCAGAAGTAATTAACAAAGGCTTTTCTGGCAAAGTATTGCTGACTTTCTGTACTTCAGTAGCCACCTCATGCCATCCGTAGATCATCCTACCATCTTGATCGCCATCCTTCCCAAATATGGCACTCACTGGGAACATACAGGAATTCCACACAAATAAAATTGCGAATAATATTCCAAAGACTTCTGCTCCATAAAAAATTTGCAGATTTTCTCCACCTCTCCCAGAGGAAGAGGTGGCTGGGGGGTGAGGGAAATATGCTAATGGCAATAATGGAAATAGCAATAAATAAGCATGAATATTCCAATAATAGAGCGCTGTAGAAAATATCGACACTACCATCAATAAACCTGTAGAAGTGATAAATGTCCAAAACGCTACTCTTTTGTATAGTCCATTTGCCTTGCAAAAACCTCGCCAGAGCAACCATGCTAAAAATGGCGAAAGCATTAATAGGGAAATACCAATAAAGCCCAGTGGTTCTAACAATCGCATGATTAGGGAGCCACTATCGACACTACGATTTGCATAGAAACGGAAGGATACAAAATTATTGCTGTAGTTCCAATAAAATACGGGTAAAAAAGCGATCGCACTAATACCAACACTTAACCACAATCGGATATCTTTAAATAATCTTCTTAATTGTGAATCTGAGGCGATCGCAGCTAATAAGCCCAATGTCATAAACAGCGAATTATATTTAGTGATATGGGCTAGGGAGAGGGCGATCGCGCTGCCATATAGTCGCCAATTTGCTCCTTTGCCATTGCTTAAATATTCATCGAGAAAGCGAATGCATAGATATGCACCAACAAGACTAAGAGCGATCGCTAAATGGTCATGCCATGCCAAGGAAAGCATCATGTTATATAACGGTGAAGCCATGACTGCGAGAATCACCCACCAAATATAACGATTGGCTCTTTCTTGATAAAGATATTGGAGAATGCAGTAATAGGTATAAAAGAAGACGCTGCTAGTAACGAGATTTAGCGATCGCAAGGTGAGGAGAGATTTGCCAAACCATGCAGTTATCCATCCCTGTAACCATGCTTGCAATGGTGGATGATCGTAGTAGGAAAAGTCTAAATGCTGCCCCCATAGCCAATAGTAAGCTTCATCAGGATTTGGTGGGGCAAATAGCCAAAAGATGTATCGTAATACTATCAATAACAACAAAAATATAGATAGATAAGAACTCATTAGTCTTTAGCAGCTTTACTTTGATAACTGATAGGTTTAGATCTCCGACTTTTTTTGTGCGAGCAAGGATAGTTTGTGCTGGCTACCTGCTAATTGCGCTTGTTTACTCACCAACTTACTTGATAAATTTTGCGTCAAGGGGAGGACGATCGCGTTTAACTTGATGTGAATTTTTAGATTTCATATTTGGGCGATCGCCATAGGGAACGGTATCAGGATCATCATCTTCGTATTCTTCCTCTTCATCATACTCTTCTTCCTCTTCATCAAATTCTTCTTCTTCCTCAACAAATTCTTCTTTGTACTGAGATGGATTGGCTTTGACCTGTTCTTGCTTCTCTTGACCAGCTCCAGAGGCAATCACAGCGCGACGAATTAAGAGATTATGCCGCCAAGAAGCGATCGCATTAATCACAAATGATAGAAATCCACCAACAACAAATGCAGCTAACATGGCAACACTCAGAGGAATAGCGATCGTCTTTTGACCTAAAAAGAAAATCTGTACCAGAGGCTGTAAATTTTGGACAAAGATAGCTGCAAGTAAGGTGATCACAATCCCTAAAATCACAAGTTGCGTGATGGTGATCGCACCTGAAGATTTCTTGTTAACAGCATTTGCGATTTGAGAAAAATGCGATCTCGTCATAGTTCAGCATCTCCTGTGACCATATTAGAAGGCATTCTACCCTGCCAGCGCTGGATTAAATCTGCGTCAATATCTAGTTGATCGAGCGCTCTAGCAATCACAAAATCTACCAAATCATTGATCGACTGAGGGTTGTGATACCAAGCAGGAATCGCTGGGACAATTCTCGCACCTGCTTCCGCTAAAGCGGTAAGATTTCGCAAATGGATCAAGCTTAAGGGGGTTTCACGCGGTACGATTACCAATCTTCGTCCTTCTTTGAGATGGACATCCGCAGCCCGCTCTAACAAATCAGAACTTAATCCATGAGCAATCTTCGCCACCGTTGCCATACTGCAAGGAATTACCAGCATTCCCAATGTCCGAAATGAACCACTAGCGATCGTCGCTCCCACATCGGCAAATTGATGGCAAACTAACTTGCCATCATGAGTTTCACTGCGATCGCGCCAAAACTGTTCTTGCGATCGCAAATTACTTGGCATGGCAACATTATTTTCCGATTGCCAAACCATCATCGCCGCCTTAGAAGCCACCAGATCGACGTTGTAATGATTATTTAATAAAAATTTGAGCGATCGCACAGCATAAATCATGCCAGATGCCCCAGAAACCCCTAATACAATCGCTTTTTTAATCTCTTTGTTATTTTGCATTCAATATCTAAATTCAGCTTTTAACTCAGCACAGTATAGCTTCTAAAACCAAAATATGAGAGGCGGCGCATTGCGCCGCCTCTCATATTTTGGTTTTAAGAATGGCTAAAGCTATAGTGCAATCATAACTCTGTTTGTTAAGCTTAAATCTAAAGCAATCCTATTTGATTGTGGAGATATGAGCAATATATGAATTGCTCATATTGATCTACGAAGGCTTCTGTCCAATAGCTATGTAACTTGGAAGGTAACTATGTTAGTAGGTAAAACATTAAGGAATCGCTACAAAATCCTCAAAGTTCTGGGAAGTGGAGGATTTGGCGACACTTATCTGTCTCAAGACACAGATTTACCAGGTTATCCCACCTGTGTTGTTAAACAACTCAAACCCAAGGATACTAGCCCAAATATTCTGCCGATCGCCAAAAGCCTGTTTGAACGCGAAGCGGAGTATCTTTATAAATTAGGAAATGCTCATCCACAGATCCCTAAGCTATTTGCTCACTTTGAAGAAAACAATGAATTCTTTTTAGTACAAGAATTTGTGGAAGGGTCTAGCCTCGCCGACGAAATTCCCATTGGGCAGCGTTTATCAGAAAGTGCCACGATTACTTTATTACTGGAGATTTTAGAAGTTCTATCATTTGTCCATCAAAATAATGTCATTCATCGCGATATTAAACTTGCGAACCTCATGCGCCGCAAACAGGATGGCAAAATTGTCCTCATTGACTTTGGCGCAGTTAAAGACATCACCGCTCTAGGCACTGACTCACAAGGTAATACTGATGTTACGGTAAGTATTGGCTCCCCAGGATATATGCCTAGCGAACAAGCAAGGGGAAAACCTCGACTTAGTAGCGATGTTTATGCTGTCGGGATGATTGGTATTCAAGTGCTTACAGGAATTGCTCCTGATAGTTTGCAAGAAGATGCTAATACAGGCGAGATTTTGTGGCGCGATCGCGTACAAGTTAGCGATGCTTTTGCTGAGATATTACAAAATATGGTGTTTTACCATTTTAGTCAGCGCTATAAATCTGCGATCGAGGCTTTACATGCGATGCAATCTCTTGGAGCCACTAATATTAATAATATTGCACCAACTGAAGTGATCGCTTATCCATCCTCTACAACTGACTCATCACCAACAATAATTTCCAATACAAACAAAGTTACTGTTCCTGTATCTGCTCCTGCCACACCCCAATTCATCCCCACAACGCCGCAATCTCCTGTTACAACTCCCCATGTTACAGTCTCCGCTCCTAATCCAGCCTTCTCGAAATTCCAGCCATTTCTATGGATCGCCTTAACTGCCGTGATATCAGTTTCAGCGGCGATCGCCACAGCAATTCTAATTCCAAAACTAACTAATCGCCCTCCTGATAATAATCCTCAAACTGAAGTCACAAAAGCGGCAACAAGTTCTCCTATTGCTTCATCGACTACTCCGCCCAGCCCAGAACCTACAGAAACAGCAATATTGGCTCCAGAGCCCCCGCCTGTAGTTGCAACTACCAATCCCGCTATTCCAAGTTTTGGTGCGATCGCGCGTTCTCCTTCGACTCAATCTAAAGGATACTCTTGGAATTATGCTTCCCGAAAAGCAGCTGAAACGAGGGCTTTAAGTGAATGTGAAAGCTCATCCACTTCAGGCGATTGTCAAGTGTTAATCTCGGCAAAAAATGCCTGTATATCTCTTGCGGAGAGTTCTAATGGAGCGGCTGGCTCAGGCTGGTCAGAAGATATAACTGTAGCTGAAAATACCGCTAAACAAGTCTGCAAGGAATTTCAAGGTATTAATTGTACGATCACAAATACAATCTGTTTACCTGTCCGTTAATTTATAGCAATGCAAGAGTATGGCTATGTCAAATCTAAATCCAAAAGATAAGTAAGTGGTGGCGCTTTGCACCGCCACTTACTTGGTACTAAGCAAAACTCACACTCGCACCCTGATCAGCTACGTTCGTAACATCAATTAGTTCTGACTCAAAGCTAACTTGAGCGCGATTAGTTTTGCCCCCAACATAAAGGCGATCGCCAACTTGCAAAGCCCATACCTGCGAGTGACTAACGTAGCTCATTATCACCCCTAGCATCAACAATCCAAATCCTGCATAAACGATGGGAATCCCTGGATCAGCTTTAATTTGTAAACCTGTACTACCGATCGCTTCTTTTAAAGTAAAAGTTACCCCATTAACTTCGGCACTGCCATTGGTACGAACCGTAGTCAGGAGATTTCCCTTCTCGTCATAGATTAGGAAAGTACCTTGTAAATCGGGAGTAATGAGCGTAATCCCAGCACTGAGATCGGGTTTGGTAGGAATCCATGTTCCCCAAACTTGATGACCGCCATTTTGAGATTCTAACTTCCTAACGGGTAATTGTAGGATTGGGCTATTGTTAAACGTAAATTTGACCGCGTGAATATCCCAATTTGCTTGATAGAAGGTAACACCCTTGTATTTAAGTGGTTTATTCACATGGATAGTTTGGCGATCGACTTCTTTACCGTCATTATCAAGAACTGACAAGTCTGAATAGAACTGATCAATACTTCCCTTGGGGGTGTAATCAATCCAAAAACGATTGACCCGCACTGACCAATCTTTAGGAACTCGCTTGGCTGACCAAGCCCCTGCCTCGGTAATATTCTTAACTTGAAATGTTTCCCCACTGGGAACCATTTCTTGGGCGGTGAACCCAGTTAATGCCCCCCAAATTGAACCGATTAAAACTAATAACATACTTGCATGGACAATAATTGGTCCAACTCTCCCAATCAGCCCTTTACGCGCATACAGACGATCATCAGTTTGATAAACCTTGTAATTTTTGCTTTGTAGCGATCGCGCTAAATTATTAAGATTGCCGCCAATAATTTCGGTGGCAAGTGGAAGTTTGGCAAAACTTTGTGGCTTGGTGTAATAAAACCAACGCTTGGAGGCTTTGAGAATTGGCAATTGACGATTGAAGGTGCAAGCAGTGAGGCTTGTACCAAATAAAATTAACAGTGAGAGAAACCACCAGCTTCCATAGACATGTTCTAATCCGAACGCCAAAATCACCTTATACGACAAAAATCCAAATAGGGCTGGATGTTCGGGATAATTTTCACGATAAAAGTCAATAGTTTGTCCCTGCTCGATCACTGTACCGAGGATGCTAAATAGGGCTATGCATAATAAAAGTGCGATCGCCACTTTGAGATTGGCAAGGAGCGCCACCACCTGATGTCGCCAAATTTGGTTAGCTTGTAATCGGATTTTTTGAAACACGTCACGTCTATGCTTACTAGTTCTAGCTTTGATCTTATCTTAGGTTGCCAGAAAGTAGATCTGACCTTGAGCTACAGTGGGACGACTAAATTTAGGGTAAAGTTAAGCCAATCTTGCAGATATTCTTAGGAACATGATTATATGTCACAGGGCAAAGAAACTACAGTTTTAGTATTGTCTCTGCTAGTTACAGCAGGGATTGCGGGTGGAGGCTACTGGTTCTTTTCGCAACAAAAATCAACAGTAGTGCCAGCCACCACGGCAACACCCGATTCATCACCGCAAACAACTCCCCCCATACTTACATTATCTAACTTAAACCTTGATACGTCTCTACCTAATCCTAATATTTTGGGGATAGATGGCAGTACCGCGATGGTTGCCCTGATCAAAGCCTTGCGTAATGACTTTAGTCAAGTTAATCCAAATATACCGACTTCCTATGGAGTTCCTGATGGCAGTCCGACTGGCTCCAATCAGGGATTGAAAAATCTCATTGATGGCAGTGTAGCGATCGTAGCGACTTCTCGTCCGCTCAAAGCTGCCGAAGCCCAAGCAGGTATCCAACTAGTGCCGATCGCTAAAGATTCGATCGCATTAGTAGTTGGTATAAATAATCCATTTAAGGGTAATTTGACAAAGGATCAAGTACGAGATATTTATCTGGGTAAAATCACGAACTGGTCACAGGTTGGGGGTACAAATCAACCGATTAGAGTGATTAATCGCGCTGTCACAAGTGGCACTAGAGAAGCTTTTCAAGATATCGTTTTACTCGGTCAAGGGTTCGCGCCAGATAGCCCTAACTTTATTACATGGAAACAAGACGAAACAACAGCAATTCTCCGAGATCTAGGTGATAACGGGATCAGTTATGCCACAGTTTCACAGGTAGAGAAGCAAGAAATTGTGAGAATTATTGCGATCGATGGAGTTCTGCCTACAGATACTAATGCAGTTAAAGCTGGTAAATATCCAATTAACCGCAGTCTGTTTTTAGGTGTAAAAAAGACCACTAGTCCTGTCTCTAAGCAATTTATTGAGTTTGCACTTTCGACTCAAGGGCAGCAGATTGTTCAAAGACTAGGATTTGTTTCTATACAGTCTAACTAAAAGTAAGAGAACGCGCTTTTCGCGTTCTCTTACTTTTAGTTAGACTGAGCCTGAGTTGTCTGTTTCAACTAGCTTAGGAGGATTCTTTTTCTGAATTCTATCTTCCTCAATGTCTAAACTACCTGACAGAAAATCTTCGATTTCGGCTCTAGCTGAATTAATCGAATCTTCTATCGGCAAATCAAATGCAGAGAAATCAAATTCAATATCACTTTCTAATTCACTATTGCTATCTTCAGTCTCTACAGAATGTTCGTTAAAGTTAGACAAGTAAGGTAATGTTTGCAAGTCTGGTAAATCCATCGATAGACTTGCAAACTCTTCATCAGCTTCATCCATGAGACTGTCCAGCAGATTGTCAGCAAACCCATAGATTTCGCCATCTGGCATAGTCTTAACTTCATCTTCAGATGGATATCCAATAGATATATCGTCATCTGAGTCAGCAAATTTTGCACTACTTAGATCACTATCTTCATCCACCTTATCAAGCCAATTATCTGAAAAATCCAGAGAAAGATCGGGAAAGGACTCCATAAATTCCGAGTCTAACCCCAAGTTACTAGTCTGAGAAATACCCAAGTCTAGAGAATCTGCTGAAGATTCTAAATCTAGATCGTTTGTTTCATCTGCGATCACCTCAAATATAACTGACTCTTCTAAAGCGTCGTCTGTGAAGTTTCCTGCATCCATGATTTCACTAAACTTGATCGATTCGTCCTCCGATTCCAAGCCTCCAGTTAGCTCTGCGAAGGTTGAGGTATTATCATCAATATCAAAATTGGATTCAGAATTATTGATAAATTCTTGATAGCTTAATTCTGCACCTTGCTCTAAATTGTCATTAAATACTGAGGATAAATCTACGCCTGATTCATTCAGCAAATCTTCATCAGAAGCTATAGCAGGTTCTTCCTCCAATGAATTTATTGAAACGCCAAAATTATCCGCATTATCATGGTCATCAGACATGCCAAAGTCAAAGGCTTCATCCATTAATGCTTCGTCAGATTCTTCCATCAGCGATAAGTCTGGCAGAGCAAAGACCGAACTAAAGCTGTCAGCCACAGAAGAAGGCTGACTTTCAGCCAAATTTTCTTCAAGGACTCCAATCTCTTCTAAATCTGGTGCGATCAAGTCAGTTTGCGAGATTGCATCAGAGACAGAGTCGGGGGGATCTTCACTGTTATTAAGCCCTGAGTCACTCACTAAATACTCGACAACTCTTTCCAAAGGATTTGTGAAAATATTAAAGTTGGAATCGTCATCAGTTATGTCAAAGTTAAATTCTTCACCCATCAATGCATCACTAGTCTCTGCCACACTCGACAAGTCTGGTAGGACAAAAGTTGTATTAAGATTATCAATTATAAATGAAGAATCTTCAGCCAAATCTTCCTGAAAGTTCGGGATTTTGCCAAAAACTGAGGCGATATCGTCTGTTTCCCAGATTGCTTCCGAAGACTGAGCTTCTGGATTTTCAATTTCATCAATCAATGAAGGAAAAGCTAGCTCTGATTCACTTTCTGGAAAGGATGATAAGCTAATGTCCTCGATTTCAGGTTGTGACATTGTAAATGCTGAATCAAAGTCGTCATTACCTAAGTCCATTTGGTCAGTTGACAAATCCTCTTCTATCTCAAAAGAGAAATCTTCAGACAGTTCATCAGAAATATATCCTAACTGCTGATCGTATAGATCTAGCACTGGCGATAATTGTATATCTGTTTCTGATGCGATCGCTATTTCTGGAGCAAAAGAAGCTTCTTGAAGATCTGTAGAAAAATCAAATGGTTTTGAATCAGCCCCTAAATCAGATGATTCCGTCGATAAGCTTTCATCAATTTCAAAGGTGAACTCTGTAGATGTCTGCTCAGATAAATCTTTTGTTATTGGGTCATCACCGATTTCAAAATTAAACACTTCTGAAAATTCATCATCTGAAGAATCCTCAAGATAAATATCGGGGATTTGAGCAGGAAATTCAGATAATTCGCCTTGATTCTCAAGATTATTTGAATAAATATCTACTGGTTGTCCAAAATCAAATGAATTGTTGACATCTTGGTCAGATAGTTCATCATTTAATTCATTATTTACGGGCTCTGGGATCGGCTCCTCAATATCTTCAGCAACAGCAAATTGGTGATGCACCGAATCATTAACAGCTTCATCCAAGTCTTCATCAAATAATGACTCATCAAAAGGCATCTCAAAAGAATCGCCAAAAACTTCATTGGAAGAACTTTCTACAGATTCTTCTAATGACTCATTAATCACGTTGTTGGTTGTGAATTGATCGTAATCTTGTGATTCAGTTAACTCAAATACATTGTCACTATTTGCGATCGCAGCTTCATCGGCATCCTCTGCTGTTTGAGTATCCATAGCAAGTGGATCAAAATCTGCTTGATTAACTTCAGGAGCTAGTATTGAATTATCGCTATCAAAAAATGAATTGGAATTGTCTAGGGTAGATTCTATATTCATTTTGGGGATGATGAAGTCATCATCCATATCTGGAATTGAAAAATCAACAAAAGTTGGTAAGTTCAGATTTGCATCTTCAGCAAGTGGTGACACAGTGCCACCAGCTATATTTTCTGAAAATGAAGATGTAGCAGAAACAATCAGATGATCACTTGAAGCTTCAATGATCGAAGATTCATTCACTCCATCTAGCTGATTTTTTAGAGTTGGCTCAGTATCGTCAAGGGGAGAAAATTCGTCAAACGAACTATCGTCGTCATAGACTTCATGTTTAAGATCCGCAAGGAGAGATTCTTCGATTAGAGAGATATCTGTGAGGTTAGGATAGGTCGCTGAATCTGGATTTTGCTTGTCTGTAATACCTCCAGACATGAAATTTTCTGAAATAGAATCAAAGCTTTGTTCTTTCAGAGATTCAACAGCATTATCATCGATCAGATCGCTGCTAACACCGTCATCAAGTAGATTTTCAAGATATTTATTATCGGTGGCTGTGTTATCTTCCTCAGCTTCATATGTATTTGCTAAAGATGACTCTGATGGAGAAAAGCTGACTGCTGTTACCGCTGTTGCTGCCGCGATCGCAGGTACAACTACACCCAAATTATTAGTCTCGGTATTGCTTGACTCTGTTGAGACATCCAACAAACTATTGACAGATGTCTTATGGGTTAGCCCTCCAGATGATTCGGGCAGACGGAAGAACTGAATGCCTTGCAATAGTCGCTGGGCTTGATTTCCCATCGTTTCAGCTTGTTGTCGAGCCGATCGAGTCAGGTCGGCTGTGCGATCAGCTAACTGAGCAATTTCACTCATATAGCTAGCTGTAGAGCCTGCTGCTTCAGCAATTTCGGTACTAGATTCAGTAATAGCTTGTCCAATTTGGACAACTTCTTCCGTAGCTATTTGAATACTATTGAACGCAGATTGCGATGACTCTACTCCTGATGTAAAACCAGCAACAAGTCCACTTAAATTCTGAACTTCAGCATCGATCGCAGTTACTACGGTTTGGATTTGAGATGTACGCTGTTGCAGCACCGTCAAGCCATCATTGGTTTGAGTTGCCAAATCATTAACTTGCCCTGCGATCGACTCAAATTCACGAGCTACACCAGCAAATTGCTTAGGATCTTTTTGTTCAGCAGCACGAGCGGCGACAAGGGTAGCATTGAGCGCCAGAACTTGAGTCAAAGAAGCGATTTGACCTTGATCTTGGACAAATTGCTCTGCAAGACCCACGAATTCGCCCAATGTTTTCATGCGTTGGACGATTTGGGCTGAACCCGTTTGTAAGACGCTAATACTGTCAGTCAGGGCAATGATCGCCATTTGTCCAGACGCTACTGTGTCGCGTACTTCCTGAAGTGATTGGTTCGCATCGTTTACCTGTGCTGAAGATCTCTCAGCGATAGCAGCAACTTGTTCCGTTAGAGCTTGTCCTTGCGCAACTGACTGTGCTTGTTCGGCGGTGTTTAACACGACAGTTTTGGCTAATTCTTCAAGATCGGCAGCACCTTGGACTACCTGTTTGGCTGTACCTAAGACACTGGAGATGATCTCTACGAGTTTTTCGCAAAGACGGTTAAGGGTGTCGGCGACCAGTCCTGTAGCGCGATCACTTACTTGAGCCTCAATTGTGAGATCACCCTCTTCCATAGATGAGACAACATCTAATAGGTTGCCCACTTCAGCCTCCATCAACTCCGTTTCTACGAAATTTTGCTGGAGCTGTTCTACTGCCGATATATCATCATTCGATGATGATAATGTTTGGTTCAATCCGTTACGCAAACTAATTTCATTGTTTTTTACCTGTTGGAAGGTATTCTTAAGCGAGATTCCAAGATGATCAATTTCATCTTTACCTGGTGCAATATTTACACCTGAATTTCCTAGCTGACTCAAGTAGCGATCGCATTCTTCGGTAAGGGGCTTAAGTCGATTTTTGAGCCTGTTGACGAATAATAATATGGCGATCGCCAAAATCGCACTGATACTAACAGCCGCAACACCGACTGGAAGCATTAGCTTATTGGTGATTTCTGATTCGGGCAACTGGGCTGCAAATAGCAAATCGCTGCCTTCGATTTTGCGGTATGCCCAGAGATTTCCACCAGTTTGGACAATTCCTGACGGTTTAGCTTTAGCTTGTTGAACGAGGCTCGTGAGAGCCTCAGCGATCGCTGGGTTTTGGGTTTGCGTTGCCTGAAACTTATAGGAAGCCGTAACTACTTTGCCACTGCTATTAGCCACGACAAAGCCAATCTTGCTTTCATTGCTAGTATCTTGATATGAAGCAGTATCTACTAATGACAAAAGCTCACTAGCGATCGCATCGGCATTGACAATCCCCACTACTTTCTGTCCATCGCTGATGGGAGCACTGTAGGTGATTAATGTCTTACCCAATGCGGTATAGGGCTGTGACCAAGCGGACTGGCCCTTAAGAGTGTCTTGATAAAATGACGCTTTTTGAATATCAGGGCGATCTCCAGACAAAAATTTATCATTTGGGGCTACCAGCTTTTGACCAGCCGTTTCAGTCTTTAAGCCTGACTGTTCCCTCCATACATAGGGGACAAGAGGCTTAGCTGGAGCAAATAGTAAGTTGCCATTTGAGGCAACCCCCATACCTGCGATGGATTTCTTGTTTTGTAATCCATCGACAATCAGACGTTGATATGGTTCATAGCCTTTGGGCTTTGAAGGTTGCTGGGATAGGATCTTTGCCCCACCTGCAACTTCATCAACTGTCGTCTTAACATCTGAGAGCCTAGCGTCGATTTGACGAGCCTGCGCTTCAGCCGATGTATCAACTTCTCGTCGAGCACTACTTAGTAATTCTTGATAAAACCAATATCCTAGGCCACCTAAGCCTATTAGCGATGTGCCGATCGCAATCAGCAGCAATCCCAGTCCCATTGAGCCTCTTGACTTATTAGGTTTGGGGGCGTTTGGCGATTTAGGCGATCGCTTTGAAGATGCCTGATTGCTCTTGCCTGAAGAAGTCGCTGGGGTTCTTTTAGATGTGCTTGCCATATGCATTCGCTATAGGGAAAGGATCGTAGCATTTTTGTGAAAATCATCCTACACTATACTAGCCCTAATCATGTAGCCAAATAGTATGAAGTTTCAAACTACGGTACATATCAGTGCAAGTACTACTTAGATATCTGCCAGCGTTGAGGTTGCCAAATATGACTAGGAATACTTGATAGGATAATTTCAATGGGAGTATACTCGGTCTCCTTAATATTCGCTACTGTTTGACTTATTTTTTTTGCATGTTTAGCATCGGTGATCGATGAAAACGTTAGCTGATCTACATCTGAAGATTGCTGAAGCTGATCTTGATGCTCATCAATAGTAAGGCTACCGATTACCCGATCTACAATTACCCCAACCCCACCCAGATTTTTGTTGCCCAAATTGTCGGCAAGTTTACTCAGTCTCACCACCGTCAAAGATTCCGTGATTAAAGTGCGTTGTTCCCCCATTAGCAATCGTAATAACAGTAAAGGCATTACATTTGCTTGATGATGCATTACCCCAATGATTGCAGTTTCATAAAAGGGTAAAGCAACAATTGCATTGCGATCAATAATAATAATTTCCGAAACTAATTTGTCGGGAAAATTAACTGTGCGATCGCCAACTTTTGCCACAATATATCGGTTACTCGGTGCGAATAGCTGATCAAGTAGTGGCTCAGCTGCGCTGGCTTGGCTCATCTCAGAAATGCTCATTTCACTCGTTGGGGCAACTTATTCAAAACTTCAGACAATGACTCTCGACTAACTGGTTTGGGCAAATAGTCATTAGCTTTAGCACGTTTTAGTCCATAGTCAATCTCGAGTTTGGTACTTTTGGTTGAGCACAAAATCACGTACTGATCGGCAAGTTGATGTTGCGATCGCAGTTCTCGCAAAAACTTATAACCATCTTGATCTGGCAATACAATGTCTAAGAAAATAGCTGTATAGGAATTGTTGATGATTTTATCTAAAGCGCCAATAGTCGATTCACAGAAATCTACTGTATGCCCAAAATCTTTTAAGAAAGAACTTAACAAATGCCTCTGAATTGCGGAATCATCAATTATTAAAAAATGCTCGCTCATAATTCTTGCCTTGAATTGTATATTGTTAAATAAATGCGGTTACTTACGATTAATTTAGGATAAATGTGAATCTGACAATTATCTGACAATTACTTTTATCTGTCCTTAACTTAGCTTTTCTAATATCTTGAGGATACGTAAAAAAACTGTCAGTACTTGTACAAATTAATGGATTTAAACCAAAATGTTCTTGGTTGCTTTATAGCTTATGAAACAAGCATCATAGTACTGATATAACTATTTCCTAGACTAGGGTGTCTGTTGACAAAGGCGCAAGCTCCCTTAATAAGTTACGTAATTCGTCGCGAAATTTTGGAGTGTCAGATGATGATCTTGGCTTGGCTAGGAAACGACAATTTGCCCATCTTGCCCTAAAGTTATTAGTCATACTGTTCTCAGCAGTAACTAATACCAAAGATAACGAAGCTAATTCCCGTTGACGACGAATTTGTTTGATCAAATCAAAGCCATTTAGACTTGGCATATTTATATCAATAAAAACAATAGTCGGCTTGTATTCTAAGATTCTGTCAGTAGCTGCTTCAGCATCATCAGTAAAATCAACTTGATAACCCCAACTAATTAACAGTCTTTGCATTTGTTGCAATAAAACAGGTGAGTCATCAACGATAAAAACCCTAGGTTCATCTTTGACATTTTTTGGTGCAGATACATTTTGCCGAACGCCAATATTACTGTCAGACTTCCGCTCTTCCAGTGGCACAATTGACACAATATTTTTTTGTGCTAACTTGTCTAGCAATAAGGCTGTGCGATAAATCGGCTGTTTAAAAGTATCGGCGATCGCACAGATTCGATATTGCCCCGTGGTCACCCTAGCAAAAAGCGGGAAATTATCGTTGCCCACTCTTGCCAGTAAATTAGCCGCATCAACAAGTTGCACTAATTGGTAAGGATGTTTTACACAATCAAATTTTTGCCATTGCCTTACTTCATTGGCGATACTATTTTCGATTACTGATAACTGCCAAACAGGTAGATCAATTTGCAGCTCTTCGGCAGGCTTCCATACAAAAGAGAATCCATCCTCTAAATGCAAAGACAACAAATTTTCTAAGATAACTTCTTTTAAAACTTCCTTAGTAATTTCGGGATGTTTTTTGTAAACATTTCTCACGAAAGGATAACAGTAAGGTCGATTATTTTGACGCTGCTCCCATTCAGGAATACGCGAAAAATTAATGCCTTTGCTGTTGTATTTGCGAACCAATGTGGGTATGACTTGCCCTTCTTCTTCTGCTAATACTAGTCCTCCACCCGTAAGTAATAATTTCCACCGATGATATTTTGTCTCCACGCGGATCACTCCCGTAGAACGACTCATGACGCGCATAGCAGCTAAAAGGATATGTAATGTGGCATTCCTCACTACTTGTCCGTCCGTCAAGTTGTTAGACACAAGGTCTGAGTTAGGCAAGGAACCTGTCATAGCAATCATGTTTTTTGACTGGGAGGCACTTGGATGGGGAAAATACTATAATTATTACAAAAAAACGGATCGCATAGTTATAGATCGTAGCAACTACAGCCAAATTCGATTGGTTTCCTTAGATACATTATCCCAAATTGTATTCGGGTTATTGCTATACTGCGTCTAAGCAATTCTACTTAGTTTTATCTTAACATTCAGTGAAGTAGGGTGTTTTAGCGTCAGCGTAACGCACCCAATAAACCCAGTGCTTCGCGATCGCTAGTATGATTTTCAGTTAACTTATCGAGTTTGAGTGCAGCCCGAATAATATGTTGCTGAAACCAATCGGCAATTTCACTAATTCGACATTTCCTGTTTGTAACTTGATTAAACAGTGGAACTTTGGCGATTCCACATTCAGAATCTAGTAGTTGCACCATTTGATATTGCTATAAGACTCGCATAAGTCAAGTCAGGGATTATTTCATAAACTGAAAT
>Ga0209985_10000427_pt1 | contig 46470 bp, 40 predicted proteins | sample NOAtaG_FD_187305 | JGI IMG/M metagenome (GOLD analysis project Ga0209985, IMG submission 187305) | Freshwater lake microbial communities from Lake Erie, under a cyanobacterial bloom - NOAA_Erie_Diel6S_1000h metaG (SPAdes) (version 2) | ecosystem: Environmental > Aquatic > Freshwater > Lake ... | reverse complement strand
CCTTTGCCGATTTCTCGCCGCGCTCGCTGGGTGCGCTGCTGGCGCTCTTCGAGCACCGCACCTTCGTGCAGAGTGTGATCTGGGGCATCAACGCATTCGACCAGTTTGGCGTGGAGATCGGCAAGAAGCTGCTGAGCCAGCGGCTGCCGGGCCAGTAAGCTCAATCATCCTGCGGTCCGGCGGCGCACCTACTGCGGCGGCCGCCGCGGCGCCACGAAGGGACAGACGTGAGGTTCAAACCAGTTCGCAAGGCGGTGTTTCCGGTGGCCGGCCTGGGCACACGGTTCCTGCCGGCCACCAAGGCCATGCCCAAGGAAATGCTGCCGGTGGTCGACAAGCCGCTGATCCAGTACGCGGTCGAGGAGGCGGCGGCCGCCGGGATCGAGCAGATGATTTTCGTCACTGGCCGCAACAAGCGCGCCATCGAGGATCACTTTGACCGTGCGCCGGAGCTGGAGCAGCAGCTCGCCGGCGGCAACAAGCAGGCGCTGCTGGACGCGCTGATGAGCGCCACGCCGCGGGGGGTGAGCTTCGTGTACGTGCGCCAGCCCGAACCGCTGGGCCTGGGCCACGCAGTGCTGTGCGCGCTGCCGGTGGTCAACGACGAGCCGTTCGCGGTGATCCTCGCCGACGACCTGATCGACGCCCAACCCGGCGTCACTGCGCAACTGGTCCAGACCTACGAGCGCTACGGCGCCAGCGCCATCGCCGTGCAGGACGTGCCGCGCGCGGACACGGGCAGGTACGGCATCGTCGCCACCGAGTCCCTGCCCGACGGACAGGCCGGGGAGGAGCGCGTGCGCGCGATCGTCGAGAAGCCGCAGCCCGAGGACGCACCCTCGACGCTGGCGGTAGTGGGCCGCTACGTGCTGCGGCCGGAGATCTTCGTCGAGCTCGCCCGTACCGAGCGCGGCCGCGGCGGCGAAATCCAGCTCACCGACGCGATCGCCCGCCGCGTGGCCCTCGGCGAAGTCATCGCACGCCGCTTCGAGGGCGTGCGCTACGACTGCGGCTCGAAGGCGGGGTTTCTCGCGGCCAACGTCGCGATCGGACGCAAGCAGGGGCTGCTCTGATGGCCGTGCCTGCGCGCCGCACCGTACGGACGTTTGACAAGCCGCACGGCAACAACGTGCAACCGCGAATGTGTCCGGTTGGTGCCCAAGCGTGTACCCACGCTCCAACTTGAGTTGCTGCAAGGCCCGCCAAACGCGGCAACGTGGTTTTCGCGCCGCGACCGCCCCCGGCCTGCACGGGGATTGCTGGACCACACGTCTGGTCGCAGCCTTGGCGCTTCCTTCGTTGGATTCCAGACAGTGGCGCAAGGCCGCACTCTGCCCTGCCGGTCGATCCACGCGCCCGCCAGGTGGCAGGCTGGACGGTTAGCGACGACAGGTAAACTTTCGACTCTTCGCAACGCAATCACGCCGCCGCTGCATGGCAGGACTGAACTGGCTCAAGACCGCTTTCGAAGGCGGCTACGACAGCGGGGACATCCTCGCCCCGGTGCCCTCTTCGACCAGGCTCCGGCAGGAGGTCCTGATCGGCGGCAGCTATGCCGAGTGCTTCCGCAAGGCGGTGCTTCCCTTCATTCGCCCGGATTCGGTCGTTCTGGAACTTGGCCCCGGACGCGGTTCCTGGACCCGAGCGCTGCTGCAGCATGTTCCGCAGGGCCGGGTCGAGGCGGTCGACTTTGCCGACGTTGCGCCGCACCTGCGTGCGGAACTCGCCAGCGGCCGGCTCAAGCTGCACCGCGTCGATAACCTGTCATTCGATTGCGTTGCCGACGGTGGCTTCGACTTCTTCTGGTCGTTTGGCGTGCTGTGCCACCACACCATCGAGCAGATTGCCGAGATCCTGCGCGCCGCGCGACCCAAGATGAAGCCGGGCGCCATCGGCGTGCATGAGTATGGCGACTGGAACAAGTTCTTCCGCTCGGGCCGCATGGTGCACTTCCCGGACTTCGCCGGAACACCCGACCCGGAGCACTGGTGGCCGTCGAACGACGCGCGGGCGATGGCTGCCGCGGCAGCCGCAGCAGGCTGGACCGTGCTCTGGGAGGATCTCGACCTGTTCGAGCGCGACGGCCTGATCGTGCTGAAGGCATGAGTGGGCGATAGGCCGTCTGCCATGCGCGCTGCGACCGCTCCAAGCACCCCGGTTGCCGTTGCAGTTGCTCGCGTCTGCCCAGCCCGCGGCTACGCCTTGCGCCTAGCTCGGCGCGCTCTGGTCAGCCCGGCCGGGCACGCCGGGTTGCCTCGCAACGCCTGAATTGCGGCCAATGTCGCGGCATGCCGCCGGACTCTCGGGCGAGGCCCTGCTGGGCCTGCTGCGCGAACTCGTTTGGCGTGAAGTGCAGGATCGGTATCGCGGCTCGGTGCTCGGCATCGTCTGGGCGTTGCTGTTGCCGCTGGCCATGTTGGCGGTCTACACGTTCGTATTCGGCTTCGTGTTCCGCGCCCGCTGGGGCGGTGGCGGCGACGATCCCTACAGCTTTGCGCTGTTCATCTACTGCGGTCTCGTGCCCTTCCTGTTCGTATCCGACGTTCTGAGTCGATCGCCGGGCTTGCTGATTCAGCATGCCAGCCTCGTAAAGCGCGTTGCCTTCCCGCTACCGCTGCTGGCCGTGGCATCAACCCTGGCGGCTGCGGTCCATCTGCTGATCGGCCTGAGCGTGCTGATCGCCGCCTCATGGCTGCTCGCCGGCTTCAAGGCGGGCGCGCTGCTGGCGCTGCCGCTGATGGTCCCGCTGATATTGGCTGGCCTAGGACTGGTGTGGCTCTTCAGCGCCGCGGCGGTGTTCTTCCGTGATCTCGGGCAGGCGATTCCCGCGTTGCTGCCCCTGCTGCTCTTCTTGAGCCCGGTGTTCTACCCGGTCAGCGCAGTGCCGGCCGGCTTTCGCGTCTGGATGCAGGCCAATCCGTTAACCGCGGTCATCGATGCCCTGCGCGCCGTGGTGCTAGGAGCCGGACCGGTGGATACGACCGGCCTGGTCGTCGCCATGCTGGTGGGGACCGCCCTGGCCCTGGTGGGTTGGATCGTCTTCGCAAGACTGCAACCCGGTTTTGCCGACACGCTATGAACATCGAGCGCCCGCGCCGCCTCACGAGATTCGCCGCAGCAGAGGTTTCGTGATGAGCGCAGCCCTGCCTGCGATCGCGGTACAGGCGGTCCACAAGGATTACCTGCTGTACGCCTCCCCTGCCCAGCGCTTCCTCGATCTTCTGCTGCGGCGGCGGTCGCGGGCGCGCCGGTTTCATGCGCTCGACGGGGTCGAACTACAGGTGGCCAGAGGCGAGACTGTCGGCTTGCTCGGTCGCAACGGCGCCGGCAAGAGCACGCTGTTGTCGATCATCGCCGGGGTCGTGCAACCGACGGCTGGCACGGTCCAAGTGCACGGACGCGTCGGCGCTTTGCTGGAACTGGGCGCCGGATTTCATCCGGAGTACAGCGGTCGCGACAATGCAAGGCTGGCGGCCAGCCTGCTCGGCCTGACTCGGCGCGAGATCGACCAGAAGATGGACAGCATCGTCGCGTTCGCGGATATCGGCGAGCACATCGACCAGCCGGTGCGCACCTACTCGAGCGGCATGTTCGTGCGGCTGGCGTTTGCGGTCCATGCGGCGCTCGAACCGGAGGTGCTGATCGTCGACGAGGCGCTCGCGGTCGGCGACGCCGCCTTCCAGGCCAAGTGCTACCGGCGACTGCGCGAGCTCAAGGAGCGCGGCACGGCGATCCTGCTAGTGACCCACGACATCCAGACCGTACGCTTGTTTTGCGAGCGGGCCGTGTGGCTGGACCACGGGCGTATCCGCATGCAGGGCTCGCCGCAGGAGGTCGGCAATGCCTACCTGGAGGCCCTGTATGCCGGCGCGCCGCCGACGGCTGCGCCGGCAGCAGTGGCCGCAGGTGCCTTGCCGCAGGTCACGGCAGCGCACTTGCCTGAGCGCGGTCTGGTGGCGAGCGTGGACCTGTCGGGGCCGGGAGCACCTGCGGGCGCGGCAGCACGCTGGGGCGAAGGCGGCGGCCGATTGCGCTGGGCCGCGCTGTACCGCAGCCACGGCACCGGCAGCGACGCCCCGATGCAAGGCGAGGCACTGAGGGTCGTCGTCCAGTACCGCTGCGACCTGCAGCCCGTTCCGGCCGACCTCAGCGTCGCGGTGACCGTCCTGCACCGCAAGTCTTTGGAGTTACTGGGGGCTTCGACCTCTGCCGAAGGCATGGCGCTCGACCGCCACGGCAACTCAGTGGTGCAGGTCGAGTTCACCTTCGACAATCTGCTTGCGCCCGACGACTATGCTCTGGCCGTGGCGCTTTGGCGCGACGAGGGCGACACACCCCGCTATCTCGATTTTGTTTCCGGCGTGCTGCCGTTTTCGGTTGGCGCCGATCGACCCACTTACGCGCTGGTCCGCCCCAAGGTCTCCATCGTCAGCACGGTGCAGGCGTGAACGATAAGCTGCCCATCAATTCCGTCGCTTGGTGGAACGAATACTTCCGCGAGGAGTGGTCGCGCCACGGCGGCAGCGAACAGACAAGCCACTTCGCGCAGCGCCTGCTGGCCGGCCTCCCGGAAGCCGACCAGCGGATCCTCGCGCGGCTGCCGCTGTCCGTGCTCGACTGGGGCTGCGCGCTCGGCGAAGGGTGTGCCGAACTAGCCGCCGCCTGGCCGCAGGCGCGCCTCACCGGCATGGACATCGCCGAAGAGGCCTTGCGTCAGGCGCGTGCCCGCCATCCGCACTTGCGATTCCTCGCAAGCTCCGCCGACCAGCCGCCCGGCACCCTGCCCGAACGCTTCGACGTGGTGGTCAATAGCAACTCGATCGAGCACTTCGACGACTGGCTGGGCATCCTGCGCAACAATCTCGCGCAAACGCGGCTGCTGCACCTGACGCTGGTTCCCTACCGCGAGGAACCGCTGTCGATCCACCACCGGCACAGCTTCGATGAGTCGAGCTTCCCGCCTGAAGTCGCCGGCTTTAGCCGGATCTTCGAGCGCGTCATCGCGGTCGACACGCGGTACTGGCCCTCCGGCCGGCAACTGTTGGTCGGCTATGCAACGCCTGCGTACCTGCGGCTGCGCGAAAGCGACCCGGGCACGCTGGCCGAACGTGCCAAATGGGAGGCCTACTATGCTGGCCTGCCGGTTGAAGAGATCGACCCACTGAGCCGGCAGTTCAATGCCGAGCTGACCGCGGTGCTGCAGGAGCTGCTGCCCGCCGGCGGTCGCCTGCTCGAGGCCGGTGCGGGCGGCGGCAACCAGAGCATTGCGCTGGCCCAGGCCGGCTTCGACGTCACGCTCTTGGACTTTTCACCGGCCGCGCTCGAGTACGCGCGCCGAAATTTCGAGCGCCATGGCCTGAACGCCGGCTTCATCGAAGGCGACGCATTCGAGCCGAAGACGCCCGAATACGACCTCGTCTTCAATGCCGGCGTGCTCGAGCACTATGCGCTCGACGAACAGGCGCGCTTCCTGCGGGGCATGGCAAGCCGTTCGCGCCGCTATGTGCTGGTGCTGATCCCCAACCGCGCCTGCTACTGGTACTGGGCATGGCGCACACACAAGGCGGCCGAGCATGACTGGCCGTTCGGCAGGGAGGTGCCCCAGACCTCCCTGGCCGACGCCTTCGACGCGGCGGGCCTGCGCTACGTCGGGCAGTGCTACCTCGGCGAGGCCTGGACCGAGTACTTCATCGAAAGCCTGCCGGGCATCGACGGCGAGCTGCGCGCGCAACTGCTGCGGCTGCACCGCTCGCCTGTGGTGCCGGCCATCAATCGCGGCTACCTGACGGCCGCGCTCGGCGTGGTCGGCGAGGCCGACTCGCTGGCGGGGCACTGGCAGACGACCACGCTGCCGGCGGCCGAACTGCGCCGCAACGAGGAGTGGACCGCGATCGTGGCCGACGCTCTGGCCGGTCGGATCGAGAGCGAACGGCAGCACCAACGCACCCAAGACCAGGCACAGACGCGCATGGCCGAGTTGACGGTACAGCTACAGCAGGTACGCATACAGGAGCAGGAGACGCGGCTGCAGTTGCAGGCCCGACTCGATGAGCTCAACGTTACGGCGGGCCGCCTGGCCGAGCTCGGCCGGCAGGTCGAGGAGGTGTCGGCCTGGGGCAGATCGAGCGCGGAGCGGGCCGGTCAACTCCAGCAGAGACTCTCCGATCTCGAAGCGGCCGAGCGCCGCCGCTGGGGCAACCGTCTGCGCCAGGGACTGCGCGTGCTGCGCGAGGAGTCACCACGGCAGTGGGCACGGCGCATCTGGTGGCGACTGCCGCTGTCGCCCGGTCAGCGCCATCGCATCGGCCTTGCGTTGCGGCGACTGCAACGCGATCGGCCGGCCAGCGGGGTGGCGAACGGCGCCGCCGTGCTGCCGGTGCATGCGCCGCTACGCACCGGCAACGGCAGCGATGTCTTTGTGTTCGCCGTGATCGACTGGCATTTCCGCATCCAGCGCCCGCAGCAGATTGCGCGAGCGCTGGCCGCCGCCGGCCAGCGCGTGTTCTACGTCTCCAATCAGTTCGTAGATGCCAGCAGTGCGGGCTACGCGGTCGAGGAACTCGACCCCGAACTGCCGCTTTATCAGGTGCGGCTGCACGCCGGCGGCGCCCCGCCGATCTACTTCGCCACGCCGGCGCAGGCGACGCTCGAGCAGTTGCGCGACGGCCTCGCGCGCCTGTTGCAGGCGGCACGGCCGGCCCGCTGCATCGGGCTGATCGATCACGTGTGGTGGTGGCCGCTGGCCAACATGCTGCCCAACAGCCTGCGCGTGTATGACTGTATGGATCACCACGAGGGCTTCGGCAACGTGCCCTCCGGACTGCTGACCCTGGAAGACGAGGTCGTGCGCGAGGCCGACGTGGTGATCACCACCTCCGCCTGGCTCGCCGAGCGGCTCCGCGGCAAGCGCGCGCAGGTGGCTCTGGTGCGCAACGCCTGCGACCCGGTGCATTTCGGCGCACCGCCGCCCGCTCTGCATGCCGATCCGCAGGGGCGGCGCACCATCGGCTACTTCGGCGCGATTGCGGAGTGGTTCGACGTCGCCCTCTTGCGCTCGGTGGCACTCGCGCACCCGGGCGCACGCGTGCTGCTGGTCGGCAACGACACGGTCGGCGCCGCGGCTGCCCTGGCCCACTGCTCCAACGTCGAGTTCACCGGCGAGGTGCCGTATGCCGAACTGCCGCGCTACGTGCATGCTTTCGACGTCTGTCTGCTGCCGTTCAAGGTGCTGCCGCTCACGCTGGCAACCAATCCGGTCAAGGTGTATGAGTATCTGGCTGCCGGCAAGCCGGTGGTAGCCGTCGACCTGCCCGAGGTGCGGCAGTTCGGCGCGCTGGTGCGCGCGGCGGGCACGCCCGGCGACTTCGTCGCCGCCGTCACCGCAGCGCTCGATGAACCGCAGAGCGGCGCCCGGATCGAGGAGCGGCAGCACTTCGCGCTCGGCCAGACCTGGGCCAACCGGGCGGCAGCCGTCACGGCAGCGATCGCCGCCCACCAGCCGCCGCGCGTCAGCGTGGTCGTGCTCACCTGGAACAACCTGGCGCTGACGCAGGCCTGCCTGGCCAGCCTCGCCGCCTCCGACTACCCGGACCTTGAACTGATCATCGTCGACAACGCCTCGACCGATGGCTCGCGCACCTGGCTGCGCGAGTATGCGCGGGCGCAATCGCAGGCGCAGCTGGTGCTGAACGATCGCAATCTCGGTTTTGCTGCAGGCAACAACATCGGACTGGCTCGCGCCACTGGCGAGTTCGTGGTCGTTCTCAACAACGACACCCAGGTCACGCCGGGGTGGGTCCGCACGCTGCTGCGTCACTTCGAACGCAATCCGCGCCTCGGACTGGCCGGCCCGGTTACCAACAACATCGGCAACGAGGCGAAGATCGACATCGCCTACGACGACCGCGCGCAGATGCTCGAACGCGCCGCCGACTACACGCTGGCTCACGCCGGGCGCGTGCATCCGATGCGTACTTCGGCCTTCTTCTGCGTGATGATGCGCGCCGCCGCGCTGCGCGAAGTCGGCGCCTTGTGCGAGGACTATGGGCTGGGTTTCTTCGAAGACGACGACTACTGTCGCCGGCTGGAGGCGGCCGGCTGGCATATCGTCTGCGCCGAGGACGTGTTCGTTCATCACGAGCTTTCGGCCAGCTTCGCCAAGCTGCCAAGTGCCGAGCGGCAGCAGTTGTTCGACCGCAACCTGGCCCTGTACGAGAGCAAGTGGGGCAAGTGGCAGCCGCACCAGCACCGCGCGCCAAGCTCCGCAACCGTCGAGAGCTGACTTCCGATGTCCCTGGATGCGGATGGCCTGGCGCCGCTGCGCTACGCGCTCGAGCCTGGTGCCGTCTACACGGTTGACACGCCGCCAGGCCATCCGGTCATCGAGCGCTGGCAGCCACCGGCGCACCTCGGTCTGCTGCGGCCCGCGCTGGTGCTGCTGGCAGGCGAATCGCTGCACCTGCGGCCGCTTGCATTGCGCACCGATTCGCGACTGCGACTTTCGTTTGCCCCGGCGCTGCCGTCGATCTCGTCGGACGGACTGACACTCGAGGTGCTGGCGCACACGCACGGCACCGCGCTGCCGCTGTTCGCCACCACCGTGGCCGCTGCGGAGGCCGGCGCGATGCCGCGCCAAGCCCTGCTGTCGCTGCCGCCAGGCCTGGAGCAGGTGACGCTCGAGCTGCGGTGCGGCCCAGGCCCCCGACACGACCCAAGCGCCGACTGGCTGGCACTGATCGAGCTGACCATTGCGCCGGGACAGGATCTCGATCTGGTCGCCGCGCGCGCCTTCCGCAGTCTGCGGCTGCACTACGAGCGCGCTCACTTCAACCAGGCCTTCGACCATCCGATGTACGTCGCGCGCCGCCAGCGCGTGGCACTGGGGATTGATGCTTTCATCCCCTCCGAGCGCTCGTTTGCCGTCCCCGGCGCGGTGGAGAACGCGTTTGACTACGCGCTGGCGCGTCTGTGCCAGCGGCTCAGCCACAAGGCGCCCGACTTCGAGCAGCGGCTGCGCCAACGCGCAGCGCGAAGCGACGGCCGTCCGCTGCGCCTGCTGTCGATCGGCACCGGCCTGGGCCTGACCGAGGCGGCCCTGTTGCACCAGGTCGAGCATCCGGTCGAGCTGACCGTCGTCGACGTGAACGACCAGTTGCTGGCGGCCGTGGCGTCGATCATGCCGCCGTGGGTCCGCCTGGACTTGGTGATGGCCGACGTCAACGACCTGACGCTGCCCGGCGACGAGTACGACCTGGCCCTATGCGTCTCGGGCGTGCACCACGTGATCGAACTGGGCGCGTTCTTCGCACGGGTGCGGGACGCGCTGGCGGCCGACGGCGAACTGTGGCTGATCGGCGAGAACATCGGCCCCAGCGGCAACCGGCTGGACGAGGACGCGCTGGCGGCCGGCAACCGGCTCTTCGTCGCACTGCCGGAACGCTTGCGGCGCAATGCCTGGACCGGGCAGGTCGATGCGGCACTGCTGAATCCCGACCGCTCGGAAGCGACGTTCGAAGGCATCCGCAGCCACGAGATCGAGCGCGAGGTCGCGCGCTTCTTCACGGCGGCGCACGTGTCACGCCGCAACTGCATCCTGTGGCGCTGGGTCGGACCCGAGTACGTCGGCAACTTCGACCTGACTGACGCGCAGGATCGCAGCCTGCTCGATCGCATGGTCGAGGCGGAGCTCGACTACCGACTGGCCGGCGGACAGCCGACCGAACTGCACGGGGTCTACACACCGCTGCGGCGCCAGTAGGCCGCTGCGCGGTCACTCGCGCCGGACGAAAATCCCGTTCAGTTCCGAGGCGTGGCCGCCGGCACGCCAATGGAGGAATTCGGCGCATACGAGGTCGCAAATGAGCGCGCGGTCCGCCGCATCGTCGAGATGCCAGTTATCCATGTAGGCGAGATCAAGAAGGCGCCACAGGAACACGTTGCGCACATGCACGTCGCCCCGGTCGAAGTACCGATCGAGCACGCCCAGCACCTCCTCGCTGCGGATACCCTCGAAGCTCGCCGTCGAGCAGTCCACGTTGGGCAGCTCCGTGTCGATCTGCTGCGTCCCGCGATTGAAGCGCAGCCGCTCGGGCAGCGCGGCAAACAGCGCGTTGGCCACCTGCCAATCGTCCTGCCAGAGTCGATTGCCGTTGCGGCCCACCTGCTCGCCAATCGACCAGAACTCGCCACCCTCGACGAGGCAGCCGGCCAGGGTATGTGCCACGCGTTCGAGCTCGACCACGTGATGCAGGCCGGACACGCACAGCGCCACGTGGAACCGTCGCGGCAACGCCGGCAGCGAATTGACGTCAGCCTGCACCAGGGCCACCCGCACATTGCCCGGCAGAGCGCGAGCGGCACGCTCGAGGAGATCACGGTTGACGTCGACCAGCGTCAGCTCGATCGGCCGGCCGGCGTGCCGCGCAAGCGCCGCCTCAATGCGGGCTGCCCCGGCACAAAGCGACAGCACATGCACCGGCCCGTCGTGCGGCATCGTCCGCAGGCGCTCGCCGAAGTGCGGCGGCCGGCGCGGCATCAGCTCGAACAGCAGGCGGTGAGAGAACATGTACGCCGTCTCGCCGGGAGTCGGCTCGGCACCCGCCAGACGGGCTCGCACGGTTGCGGGCGCGGTGGCAGCGTCGGACCCGGTTGCCACCTGCAGTACTGCCCACTCGGTCGGCGCGTCTGCCCGGCTCTCGGCCGCCCCGTACAGCGCGTGGCCGTAGGAGGCCGAAAGGTGCACGACCTCGTTGCCCATGCGCCATTGCCTTTGCGTTCGCGCCTGCAGCAAAGCCAGCTCATGCAACGCACCGATGGCCACCTCGACCAGGCCCAGCCAGTCGGCGCGCGGGTCGTGCTCGGGCCCCGGGCCGCAGCGCAACTCCAGCCACATCTCGCGCCCGGCAAAGCGCCGCAGGTCCACGGTGATCCGGTCCGGCACGGCATGCTCGCCCGGCGAGCGGCGCGCCACCGACAGCAGCGGGTAGCGGCGTCCGGACCAGTCGAAGAGGCTGGCTTCCAAGGTCAAGCCGTCGTCGCTGATCTGCGCCAGCGCTGGAACAAAGCTCATCGACAGCACGCTCGCAGCACCCAGCGCAAGCAGCGGCGATCGCAAGACCTCGTCGGCCAACAGGACGAACACCCGGCGCCGCTCGGCGCAATGCACCGGCTCCATCCAGCGCACCAACTGAATCGGGCCGGCATGGAGTTCGCCAGGATCGTCGACATCGAGCGCCCAGCTCGGGCGGGGGCTTTCGACCGCATCATGTTCGGCGCCGGACAGCCAGCACTCGAACAGCTCGGTGTCAAGGATGCCGGCGGCCGGCAGGTTCTCCTTCGTGTAGAGCACCGAAAAGCCGAGGGCGCGCAACTGCTCGTCCAGGTCAGTGCCAAACACCCGGTAGCTGAGCGCGCCCGGCCCCTCGTTGTTGACGTCGCCGTGGTACTCAGGCTCCAGGAGGTGCTCGTCGAGCGCCGGCTGTTCGGGGTCATGCACTTTGACGCGCACCAGGGTCTCGGCCATGCGGCCATGCGGCACGGTGAAGACGTAGTGTCCTCCCGCGCGCAACACGCGCCGGATCTCGGCGTGCGCCCGCTCGGGCAGGCGCACATGCTCCATCACGTCGCTGGTGACGACGATGTCGATGCTCGCGTCGGCAAAGGTCAACCGCTGCAAATCCTGGTTGAGCACTCCGGGGCGCAACTCGATGCCCAGCGGCAATTGCGGCTTGTAGGACGAAGCAACCACGTCGATCCAGCGACTTGCGGCCAGCAGTTCGGGCAGCGGATAGGCACAGTTGCCGTAGCGGAACGCGGGTTGGGTGTCGTAGACGCGCAGGCGGCGCGGCGCACTGCGCGGCAGTTCGGCCAGCGACGGCGCCACGATGCCGGTCAGCCGTTCGATCGCCCGCAGCAATCCCCGCGCGATCGAGCGATAGCGGCTGGTGCTGAGACAGTGTTCGCAGAATAGCGACTCGCGGTAGAGCGCCGGGTCGGCGTAGGAAAACGAAACCTCACGGCCGCAGACGTTGCAGCGCCCAGCGATGCCGACCGGCCCTGATGTCGATGACTTAGAAGCATCAGCTTCCACGCGACCGGCCGTCACAGGGTTCATGACCATCCTCTCGCCGCACACCGGCGCTCCGCCGACCCCAGGTTCGATCCCCGGGGAAACTTCGGGCCCTTGAACATCTTGTGCAACTGGACGCCTTGCATGGGCGACGCAGCTCTAGTCCAACGAGGCTCGCAGGGCCTTCTCGATCCGCCCCGCCGCCTCACCATCGCCGTACGGCGACACGCCGCGCGCCATCGCGCGATAGGCGTCTTCATCAGTGAGCAGCGTCTCGCTCTCGCGCAGGATGGCTTCGTAGTCGGGGCCGACCAGCTTCACCACGCCGGCATCCACCGCCTCGGGGCGTTCGGTTTCGTGACGCAGCACCAGCACGGGCTTGGCAAGCGCCGGCGCTTCTTCCTGCACGCCGCCGGAGTCGGTCAGGATCAGCGTGGCGGCCTTCATCGCGGCGACGAACGGCTCGTAGTCGAGGGGAGCAGCCAGGTGAATCCGCGGATGCCCGCCCAGCAGCTCCTGCGCCATCTGTCTGACATTGGGATTGGGGTGAACCGCGTAGAGCACAGCCACGTCGTCGTGCCGGTCGACCAGCGCGCGCACCGCGCGGAACACCTGCGCCATCGGCGCGCCGAAGTTCTCGCGCCGGTGCGCCGTCAGCAGCACCAGCCGGCGGCCCTGCGCAAAACCGAGGTCGAGCCCTTGTGCACTCGGTGCGACCTGCAGCAGCGCGTCGATGACCGTATTGCCGGTGACATGGATGGCGCCCTCGTCGATGCCCTCGCGCAGCAGGTTCCGACGCGCGGTCTCGGTCGGCGCAAAGTGCCAGCGCGCCAGGCGCGCCGCGAGCACGCGGTTACCTTCTTCCGGAAACGGATAGGCCAGGTCGCCCGTGCGCAGCCCCGCCTCCACGTGGCCAAACGGCAGCCGACGGTAGAACGACGCCAGCGCCGCGCACATCACCGTGGTGGTGTCGCCCTGCGCCAGCACCGCGTCGGGCGCGGCGCGCTCCAGCGCAGCATCGAGCGCCAGCAAAAGCTGCGCGGTGAGCGCGGGAAGCTGCTGGTTGGGCTTCATGATGTTCAGGTCGTCGTCGGCCGCCAGGCCGAACAGCCGCATCACCTGGTCGAGCAGCTCGCGGTGCTGCGCGGTGAGCAGCACGTACGGCTGTGCCCAGTCCGAGCGCTGCAGCGCCTGGATTACCGGGGCCATCTTGATCGCCTCGGGGCGCGTGCCGACCACGCAGACGATCCGCTTCCCATTCATGGCGAGGACTGCGGCAGACCCACCCGGTCCCCGGGCATCAGGGCTTGGACTGGGGTTGCGGCCGCGAGGGTTGCGTCGCGGGCCTGGCCGGCGGCTTGCCGCCGGCCGGCGGCGCGGTGATCGCGCGCTGCAGGTCCTCGAGCAGCTTGGGATCGGTGACCGGCTGGCCGCCGGGCGGCGCGGCGGGCGCCGCGCCCGCGGGCGCAGGGGCTGGTGCCGCAGACGTGGCCGACAGCGGCGCAGCGGGCGCGGGAGCCGACTGCGCGCCCGGCGCATTGCCGGCGGCCGTGCCCGACGCGGCCCCCGGCGGCACCTCGCCCGGCTGCGTGGTGATGCGCGGCCCCACCGGCGCCGACTGTCCCGGCGGCGCGGTGCGCGGCAGCGTGGTCACAGCGCCGCCCTGCGTGCGCGCCCAGGGGCCGAGCTGGTTGCGGAACGCCTCGGTGATCGAGCGCGCCTCGAAGTCGTTGTTGACCAGGTAGGGCGTGATCAGCACCACGAGTTCGGTGCGGTCGGTCTGGTCGGTGTTGGTGCGGAACAGCTGCCCCACGCCCGGAATGTCCTTCAGCACCGGGATGCCGGCGTCCGAACGCGACTGGTTCTGCGAAATCAGGCCCGCCAGCAGCACGGTCTCGGCGTCGCCGAGCGACAGCTTGGTCTCCACCTTGCGCGTCGAGAACGTGGGCGACACATTCACGCCGGTGTTGGTGGCGGCCGCCGAGCTCACCTCCTGCTGCACGTCGAGCTCGATGCGGCCGCTGGAGTGGATCACCGGCCGCACGCGCAGGATGACGCCGGTCTGCTTGTACTGCACCGTCTGAAGGATGCCCGGCTGGATGCCAATCCCGCCGCCGACCGTACTGCCGGTGGTCTGTTGGCTGGTGATGATCGGCACCTCCTGGCCCACCTGGATGGTGGCACTCTCGCCGCTGCGCGCCATCACGCGCGGACTCGACAGCACGCGCGCCTTGTTCTGCGAGGCCAGCGCGTTGATGACAGCGCGCGTCTGCCCGCCGGGCGTAAGGATGCGCACCAGCAGGCCGCTGGAACCGATGGACAGGTTGCCCAGCGTCCCGCCGGTGGCGGTGTAGCCGTCGCCGATGGAGCGGTTGTTCAGCGCCCACTCGATGCCCAGGTTCTCGCTCTCGCCCAGCCGCACCTCGGCCACCGTCACCTCGATCAGCGCGGTGCGCGGTGGCCGGTCGAGCTCCTGCAGAAGGCCCACCAGTTGCGTGTAGCTCTCGGGCGCACCCTGGAAAATCAGCGTGTTGGTGGCCGGGTTGACCACCACGCGCGACCCGGGCCGCTGCGCCGGCTGGCCCTGCGCACCAGCCGGCGCCGGGCCGCTGATCAGCTCCTGCATGGTCTTGGCCAGCTCGCGCGCGTCGGTGTTGCGGGCGGCGTAGGTGAAGATGCCGCTGCCGCTGCCGCCGCGGCCGCTGCCGGGCTGGTCCAGTTCGCGCGTCCAGCGCGTCACCAGATCGAGCGCCTCCTGCGACACCGCGAAGGCAATGATCGTGTTGATCGGTCCGATCGGCAGCAGCAGGATCGGCTCGCGCTGTGCCGGATTCAGCGTGACCGAGAAACCCTGCGCCGTGAGCACCTCGGACAGACGCCGCGCCAGGTCGTCGGCCGTCCAGAACGCTGGCTCGATGCGCGCCGAGAAGCGCCCGCGCAGCAGCGGCTGGTCGAGCACCTGGATCGCCTCAATGACCGTGGCCACCGAGTCGGTCTGGCCGCTGATGAGAAAGCCGTTGCGGTTGGCATCGTCGGTGATGGTGATGCGGTTGCCGAAGATGGTGCGCAGCCAGTTGCCAACATCCTGGATGCGCGTGTACTGCAGTTCGTAGAACATGAACACCGGCCGCATCGGCTGCGGCGTGTCGGGCAGCGCGCGCCCGCGGCGGATGTCCGGCGAGAAATTGGTCGCCTGAGCATCGGGCACGATGCGGAAGGCGCCACCCAGGTCCACCACCGCCACCCCGTAGGTTTTCAGCAGCAGGCGCGCAGTCTCCAGCACTTCGGCGCGATTCTGCGGCTTGCTGGTGCGCAGCGTGACCAGATCCTGCCGCGCGGCCACCGCCGGATCCACCAGCACGTTGACCTTGAGCACGGTGCCGAAGACCACCTGAATGAAGGTGGGTAGCGGCGTCTGGTCGAAGTTCAGCGCCGTGTCGCGCGGCTCGTCGCCCGGAAAGGCCGGCGTCGCTGCCGTGGCGGCGGGCTTGGGCGGCGGCGCGGTCGTACTGGGCGGCAGCGGCGCGATCACGGTGGCGGGCGGCGCAAGCGGCACTGCCCCTGCGCTCGCGCCGGCAGCACCGTCCGCACTCCGCGCGTCGCGCTGGATCACGGGCGCCGGCATACCGGGCTGGCGGAAGGCCGGCTGCTGGTCGGTCGGCAGCAGCGCGCGCTCGGCGGTGGCGCAGGAGGCGAGCAAAGCCAGTGCGGCCATCGCGGCGATGAGCCGCTGCAACGGCCCCTCACCCGCGCGCTTCGCGCGCACCCTCTCCCGCTGAGGCGGGCGAGGGTTGGCTCCCCTCACCCGCCTCAGCGGGAGAGGGGCGGGGGGGTGAGGGAGCATCGGAAGGATTCGACTCATTGCGGCGACATTCTCAATGCGCGGCGCTTGCCGCTCAACTCGATGATCAGGCGGTCAGGCTCAATGCTGCGGATCACCGCGCCCCCGGGCAGCTGATCGCCCACACGCAGCTCCTGGGTGTTGTCGCCCTGGCGCAGGATCGCGGTGCGCTCCTTGCCGGCGATGGCGATGGCGACGATGCGCCAGTCGGGCCGCGTCAGCGGCTGGGTCGGCGCGGCCGGTCCGCCCGCACCTGTGGGGCCGGGCGGCAGCGCTTCCCAGCCGTCGCGGATGGTCACTTCCTTGAGCCATGCCGTCAGCGGCGGCACGGACCATTCCGCCCCCGCTGCGGTACCGCGCTGGGGCGCCGGAATCGAGGTCAGCAGCCAGCCGAGCGCCGCGACCCCGACACAGGCCGCCAGCGGCAGCAGCAGCCGCGGATCGGGTGCGAGCTTCATCGTGCCGCTCCCTTCTGCTCGGCGGCGGCGCTAGGCCGCGCCAGCGAAGAGACCACCATCTCCACCCGCGCCAGCGGGCGGCGCCGCACGGTGAGGCTCTCCACCACCAGGTAGCGGTTAGTCTGCGCCAGCCGGTCGAGCACTCGCTCCACTACGCCGGGGGCGAACTCGTAGCTGACCGACAGGCGCATCAACGCGGTGCCATCAGGCAGCGTGGGCCCGCTGGTCACCTGCCCCGGCGCGTTGCCGCCGGGCAGTGAGGCGGCGATCACGTTCAGGTTATTGACCTTGGCCGCGCCCATTTCGCGGTTCATCCAGTCGACGAACAGCGCCTCGGCCGCGCCCACGCTGCCCGCCTGCCACAGGCTGGCCTCAAACTGCACGCGCGCCGCTCTCGCCTCCTGCGCGCGCTGGGTCCAGGCGGTATCGCGGGCGCGCTCGGCGGTTGCCTCCAGGCGCGCCTGCTCGCGACCCACCGCGCGGGCGCGCTCGCCGGTTGCCGCCCGCCAGTCGTTGAGCACGACGAACAGCACCAGCGCCAGCGCGAGCGCCAGGCCCATGCGCAGCCGCGGGTTGGCGCGCAGTTCCTCGAACATCAGGCGCCCCGTTCCAGCTTGAGGTCGGCTGTCACATTGACCGTGCGGCCGCCGAGCTCCGTGGCCGCCTTGGCGTTGCGCAGCACACCCGAGCGGTTGAGCTGGTCGACCATCTCGCTGATCGGCGGGTTGGGCGTGGCCGCGACCAGGCGCGCGCGCAAGGTGCCGTCGCGCAGGTCCAGGTCCGACACGCTCACCCCCTCGCTGGGCAGTGCGCCCATCAGGGCGGCCAGCACGGCGCGCGGCTCGGGGTAGCGGGCGATCGACAGGCCCTGCTCGATGAAGCGCAGGTCGTCCATCGCAGCGCGGCGCGCTTCGAGCAACGGCGAGGCCTGCGCGTCGAGCCGCTCGAGCTCGGCGGCGATACGCCGGCTTTCGGTCTCGGCCTTGATCCAGGCGCCCGCCTGCCAGCTCGCCCACACCGCGAAGAAGGCGGCACCCGCCAGATAGGCGGTGCGCTCCAGCGGCGCCCGGCCGGCGGCGCGCGCCGGCCGCGGCGCCTCATTGGCTGCCCTGGGCAGGGCCAGCCGCGGCTCGCACCGCGCGGCCGGCGTGCGCTCCCGGTCGAGCGTGGCCCCCTCCGGCCCCAGTTGGCGCACGAAGCTCGCCCACTCGAAGGGCTGCGGCAGCGCCGCCCAGAACTGGCTGGCCGTGAGCACGCCGCCCTTCCAGGCCTGCGCCTCCACGCCGTCGGCCACCTGCAGCAGGCGCACGCCATCGACCGCCGGCGGCGCCACCATCGCGCCTTCCGGTACGCACCAGAGGTCGGCCGGATCGAGTCCCAGCGCCTGCGCCGCCGTGGCAACAACCTGCGCGTCCCAGAACCACACCTGCGCCCGGCTGCCCGCCAAACTGATGAAGCTCTCGGTCTGCGCGAAGGGGCTCAGGGTACGCAACTGCAGCGCCGCGGCGGCGGCGCGCTTGCGCCGCGCCAGCGTGGCCGGCAGCGGCAGGGAAATGAAGCGGGTGAGCTGGCGCGAGACGATCCACAGCGCCTGATGCCCCGGCACCCATGCCGGCGGGCGCAGGCGCGGCAGGGCCAGCGCCTCAACGCCCGAAGAGCGGTGCAAGTAGGTCGGGCATCTCTTCAGCCGGTGCAGAAAGCCGGCGAGGGAGCGCTGGAATGTTTCGATCATCGAAGGCTGCCGCGCCTGGATCTGCCTGTGACTGCGCCAGCCGATAGACGTAATCGATCCGCCATGGCCCGGCCGCACTGCGAGGAGTCAGCGTCACAGAATACCGCACTGCCCAGCGCGCCTTGGGCGCGTAGTGAGTGATTCTGAACGTCTCGCCCGGGATGACGATGACCGGGTTGAACAGGGTGCCGGGCTCGCCCGCGGCCAGCGTCATGAAGTCCAGCTCCGAGACGGGCCGCTCCTTGCGCAGCGCCAGCAGAACCCCCACGCCCTCGCGCGACGCCGCGTGCGCCTGCAGCACCTCGGCCGGGGCGGTGTTGGGGTTGAAGCCGATCGTGCGCGCAGTGGTGGTGAACCGCTCGATGCCGCCAGCGTCGAACAGCTTGTCTTGCCGGTGCCAGCCGTACGCAAGGCGCAGGTCCTGCGGCGTGACCAGCGGCCCGTTGCGCGGTGGCGGCAACTTGGCTTCCTCGTACTCGCGCCGCTCCGCGCCCGACAGGCGCCTCAGATCGTCCTCGTCGGTGAAGTCGCGCAGCGTGTCGGTCAGCGCGCTGGCCTGCAGCGGTTCCACGCCGAGCGCCGCCAGCAGCCGCTGGATGCGCGCGTCGGTGGCGGTGTTCAGGTTCACCAGGCCGCGCGCATCCTGCAGGCTCACGTGTGTTCCACGCACGCCGCGGTACGGGCGGTCATCCACCTTGATCACATCGGCGCCGTTACCCACGCCCTGCGCCGTGATCGGGTTGGTGAGCAGCCGGTAGATCACCTCGGCCTGCGTGTCCTGCATCGCCAGCCAGGCGTCGGTCCGCTCGTTACGCGCCTGCGCCAGCCGCAGCTCGGCCTGCGTGCGGTCGAACAGGTAGGCCAGCACCACGGTGATGATCGCCAGCGTGAGCAGGGTCAGCGCGAGGACGAAGCCACCCTGGTCGGCACGGCGTCCATGACGAGGGCGACGTGTGCTTGGCGGCTTCGGGCGCACAACCGCGCCCTCACCCCCCCGCCCCTGTCCCGCTGAGGCGGGCGAGGGGGGCCAAAGCGCGCCTGCGCCGGGGAGCGAGCGGAGTCCACGCTCGTTTGCGCCACGGAGAGCGCGGCTCCAACCCTCGCCCGCATCAGCGGGAGAGGGTGCGCGCGCAGCGCGCGGGTGAGGGCCCGGCGCGCCGGCCGAAGCAGGCCGCCGCACGGAGCTACCGCGCACTGCCCGCCCCCAGCCCGCCGACAATCGTGTCCGGCGGATTGCGCTCGCCGCTGACCACCGCATAGACCAGCGACTGCCCCGACTGCGCCAGCCCGGCACGCAGCACGATGGCGCGCGGCAACTGGAACTGCTGGTCCAGCCGCGCCGGCGGCCAGCTCGGGTGGCTGCGGCCGCCCTCGTCCAGGTACACGAATTCGCCCTGCTCGCCGGGCCAAGACAGCAGCTCCACCGGCCGCTCGGCCGTCGGGGTCAACAGGGTCAGGCGGGTGCGGTTGGCGCGCGCGTCGAAGGCGAGTTCCACCTTCACCGGCAGCGCCGCACCGGCATCCAGCAGCGGCGCGCCGGCCGACAGGCCCGCAAACTGGCGCGCCTGCCCGGCAAAGCTCAGCGGACCCTTGTTGCGGTCGGGCTGCAGGCCACCCACCAGGTCGCGGTACCAGGCCAGCCGCATCGACTCGTCGGCCTGCGCCGAAGCCTCCACGCTGGAGCGGCGCAGCATGTCGGTGCCGAGCCACAGCGCCTGCGTGAGCAGCGTCATCAGCAGGCTCACGATCACCAGCACCACGATGACCTCGAGCAGCGTGAAGCCGCGGGGACGCGAGCTGGCGGTGCGGCGCATCAGGAGTCGGGCCTGAACGGCAAGGGCGCCAGGTCGCGCGCCCGGCGGTAGCCCACCTGCCGGATGGAAAAGCGGTGCCAGTCGGCCACCCCGGCCCGGTCGACCGCAATGTCCACCCGGTACAGCGCCACCCGGTAGGGCCCCTGCCCGGCGGGGTAGTCGACCGCGTCGCCCTCGGGCGTGATGGGCTCGGCGGCCCAGCGGACGGTGTAGCTGCCCAGCTCCTGCGCGCCCTTGGGCTGGCTCATCGGGTTGACGGCCTTGAGAAACTCGACCGCATTGACGGTGGCCTCCTGCCGCAGCGCCTGGTCGCGCACCGAGCGCTGCGCCTGCTGCACCGACGTGGCCCAGGCAAAGAGCGCCGTGCCCACCACACCCACGATGGCCAGCGCGACGATGGCTTCGAGCAGCGTGAAGCCGCGTTGGGCGGGAGCGCGCGCGCAGCGGCCTCGAAATCCCCCGCTGCGCCCCAATTGCGAAGGGGGGACAAGCGTGGCCGGCGCGCGCGCTGGCTTCACCGCAGTGCGCACCCCGGTGCCTCCAGCGTGAAGTCGTAGCGTGTGCCATCGGGCGCATCGAGCCGCAGCGCACCGCCCGAGCACACGCCGATGACGTTGAAGCGGATCGGTTCCGCGGTGCTCAAGCGCCAGCCGGCGGGCAGTTCGACGATCGGGAGGCCGTCGGGCAGCGGCTGTGCCACCGTCTCGGCGCTCAGCGTGAAGGCAGCGCCGAGCGCGTTGGCCCGCTGCGACAGCAGCGCCACCTGGGCGAAGACCCCGTTGCGCTGGGTCTGCTCGGTCACCGACTCCCATGCGCGATACAACCGCGGCGCGGCGAGCGCGGTGAGCAGGCCGATGATGGCCAGCACGACCACGAGTTCGAGCAGGGTGAAGCCGCGCGAAAGGTTGATGCGCCGAAGGGGATCCCCGCTTGCGCGGGGATGACTCACAACCGGCGTTCGTAGCGCGCCCATGGAACGCAGGTCACGCGTCCGGCGCGCTCGCACGGCCAGCGCCCGGAGCGAAGCCGCCGCCGCACGCCGGGCGCAGCAGCGGGCGCAAGCCCCACGCGGCGCGCTACTGCGCGGGCAGCAGGCCGATGTCGGCGTCGGGGCCCTCGCCGCCGCGCTTGCCGTCGGCACCCAACGAATACACCGCATAAGGACGTCCATCGCCGCCGGGCACTGCGTACTGGTACTTGTTGCCCCAGGGATCCGCCGGCAGCGCGTCGTCGAGGTACGGACCTTTCCAGCGCGCCCTGGCCTGGTCGTTAGGCGCCTTGATCAGCGCCTCCAGCCCTTCCTGCGTGGTGGGCAGGGTGCCGACGTCGAGCCGGTAGGTTTCGATCGCGCTGCGCATCATCTTGATCTGCGCCTCGGCCGCCTGGATCTTGGAGGTCTCCACCCGGCCAAAGAGGCGCGGGCCGACCAGGCCCACCAGCAGGCCGATGATCAGCAGCACCACCAGCATTTCGAGCAGCGTGAAGCCGGGCATGCGTCGAAGAGGATTCCCGCTTGCGCGGGAATGCCACCCTGGCGTTGCCACAACGTGCCGTGTCATCCCCGCGGACGCGGGGATCACCTGAGGCGCTGCGAACACTGCTGGATTCCCGCTTACGCGGGAATGCCACCCACCCCTGGCCGACTGGAAGCACTTCATAGCGTCAGATTGCTCAGGCTGGTGATGGCCAGCACGATCGAAACCATGATCATAGCCACCACCCCACCAATGATGAGGATGGCGGCCGGCTCCAGCACCGCGAGGAAGCGCTTCATCCGCAGGCGGCCCTGGTTCTGGTGGATGGTGGCCACGGTCTGCAGCATGCGCGCCAGCTCGCCGGAACGCTCGCCCACGCGCACCGTGCTGGCGCCCAGTGTGGTCATGGCGCCGTGCGACTCCAGCGCGTCGGCCAGGCGCTGCCCGCCCTTCACGTCGTCGGCCGCCAGCGCCAGCGCGTTACGCGTGCCCGACAGTTGCGCGGTGCCGCGCGCCAGCTCCAGCGCACGGATCAGCGGCACGCGCGCCTCCAGCAGCGTGGCGAGCATGCTGGTCCAGCGCGCCGTGTCCACTTCGCGCAGCCAGGTGCCGATGAGCGGCAGGCCCAGCGCGGCATCGGCCAGGCGGCGCCGGTTCTCGGCGGTGCCGAGCAGGACCACCGCCGCGGCCACCAGCGCCGCCCCGCCCAGGCCCAGCCACATCTGGTGATCGCGCAGGAACACCCCGGTCTCGATCACCCAGCGCGAGAAGTCCGGGATGTTGGCGCGTGGGTTCTTGATGAGGGTGGCGAACTTCGGCACCACGAACAAGAACACCGTCAGCGTGGCGACGATGCCGCTTGCCACCAGGATCACCGGGTAGATGAGCGCGCTTTTCATATCGGCGCGCACGCCGGCCTCGTAGTCCATCTGGTCCGCGGCGCGGGTGAGCGACTGCGCCAGGCGGCCGGTCAGCTCGCCGGCCTCTGCGAGCTGCACCACGTAGCCGGGCAGCGGCAGGCCGCTGTCACGCAGCGCCGCCGCGAAGGCGGTGCCGCCGCGCAGCGCGCTGTTCATGCGCTCCAGCGGCGGGCCGGCGCCGTCGTCGCGATGCGCGTGCGCGAGACCCTCGATGGCCTCGGCCAGCGGCACGCCACCGCCGAGCAGGGTAGCCAATTCGCGCACGAGCAGCGCGGCCTGGATGGCATCCGGCGCCCTGGCGCGGTTACGCACGCTAGCCGCCGCGGCGGCGGCGCGCGGCGCCAGCCGCACCGGCATCAGCTCGCGGCTCTGCAACTGGCGCAGCGCCTCGTCCTCGCTGGCGGCCAGCACCTCGCCGCGCACCGTGGCGCCGGCGCGGTCCACCGCCTCGTAGGTGAACATCACGCCAGCGCGTCCTCGGGCAGGCCGGTCACGCGCAGCACCTCGTCGATCGTGCTGTGGCCCAGCCTCGCCTTGAGCAGGCCATCGTCACGCAGCGTTCGGAAGCCGGGCGTGGCGGCGGCCACCTTGAGCAGTTGCTCGGCGGTGGCGTTGGCATTGATGGCGGCCTGCAGCGCCGGCGTGACCGGCACCATCTCGTAGATGCCCAGGCGGCCCTTGTAGCCGGTGTGGTTGCAGTGGCTGCAGCCGACCGCGGAGCGCCAGCGCGCCGGCTCTTGCGACGGAAAACGCGACTCCACCTCGCGCACGATGGCCTGGTGCAAAGGGTCCGGCGCCTGTGGCTGCGCGCAGTGCTCGCACACCCGCCGCACCAGCCGCTGCGCGATCACCCCACGCAGGGCCGAGGCCACCAGGAACGGCTCCACCCCCATGTCCACCAGCCGGGTGAAGGCGCCCACTGCGTCGTTGGTGTGCAGCGTGGAGAACACCATGTGGCCGGTGAGCGCCGATTGCACCGCGATCTCCGCGGTCTCGCGGTCGCGGATCTCGCCCACCATGATGATGTCCGGGTCGTGGCGCAGGATGGAGCGCAGGGCCCGCGCAAAGGTGTAGCCGATCTCGGCGTGCACCTGGATCTGCGTGATGCCCGCCACCTGGTACTCGACCGGGTCTTCCACCGTGATGATCTTGCGCTGGCCGTCGTTGGCGAGCCCCAGCGCCGTGTAGAGGGAGGTGCTCTTGCCCGAGCCGGTGGGCCCGGTCACCAGCACGATGCCGTTGGGGTCGTGGATCCAGTTTGCAAAGCGCTCGCGCTGGTCCTCCAGCATGCCGAGCGAGCCCAGGTCCAGGTCCGAGCGCGTCTTGGGCAGCAGGCGCGCGACGATCGACTCACCATGCACGCCCGGGATGACCGAGACGCGCACGTCCATCTCCTTGCCGCCGGCGCGCAGGGTGATGCGCCCGTCCTGCGGCACCCGCCGCTCGGCAATGTCGAGCGCGGAGATGAGCTTGACGCGGCACACCAGCGCGTCGAAGCGCTCGCGCGGGTAGGTCTCCAGCGTCTGCAGCACGCCGTCGATGCGCAGGCGCACCGCAAAGCCGTAGGCCTGCGGCTCGACGTGAATGTCGCTGGCGCCACGCGTCACCGCTGCGGTGAAGATCGACTGCACCAGCTCGATGACCGGCGCCTCCTGCGCCAGCTCGCGCAGGCGCGCCAGCTCGTCCCCCGAGACCTCCCAGGTCTGCGCGCGCGAGCGGGTGAGCGTGTCGAACAGCCGCTCCAGGTCGGAGGGCCGCGCCAGGTGCCAGTACAGCGCCTGCCCGCCGGCGAGCTGGGTGTTGACGTGCTCCACGGTGGGGGCGTCGAGCGGGTCGGCCAGCGCGACGTTGAGTCCGTCACCCGCAGCAGCGTTGCGCCACAGGGCCAGGCGCCGATGCGCAAACCAGGCCTGCGGCGCGCCCGAAGCGGCGATGGCCTCGGCAATCGCATCGACCTGCCCCATCAGCACATCGCTGCCGGCCAGCGGCAGCCCGAGCTGCTGCGCCAGCCCCTCGTACAGGCTTTCCTCGGAAATGGCACCCAGCCGCATCAGGATCTCGCCCAGCCGCAGCCCCAGCGTGGGCTGCGCGCGCAGCGCATTGGCCAGGTCCGCATCGGTGATGCGGCCGGTCTGGACGAGGAGTTGGCCGAGGAGCATGGGAAGGTTGCCGAAGGACGGCGGCAAGTATGCCGGAAGGGCCTCACGCCCACGGTTCAGCGGCAATGGGCGGGACGCGGGTACCTGGGTTGGGGCCACGGGTCCGCGCAAGCGGGCACTCAGCCCGGCTCGACGGCGACCTTCACTTCGCGGGCGGCGGTGAACCAGACGTTGTCGGCCTGGACGAAGACGCGCAGTACCGTGGTGCGCGGCAGATGCACGTGCAGCCGGGCGCTGAGCGAAGCGGTGCCCGCGAAGCGCAGCGCGGCCAGCAGCGGCAGCGGCAGGCGCTCGGCGACGAGGATGACGCGGGAGGCGCGCAGCGTGGCGGACTGCAGGCCGATCTTGATCGGCTGGACCAAGGTCACGATCTCGGGCGCGGCCAGGAGCAAGTCCGGCTGCACCTGCACCTGCGCGGGAACACCCAAAGCGCTGCGGACGTCCTGCACGCTGGTGGCCGAGAACGCAGCCTGTGGCCAAGGGTCGGGCCGCAGTGGCGAGCCGGCGGCGCCCGCGCCAGAGCGCGGCTGCAACTGGGCGGGCGAGAGCTGGAGCGCCTCACCCCAGGCACGCGCACTCGCCAGCGCGCCGGGTAAACCGAAGAGCAGGAGACGTCGCTGCATGGCGTGATTGTGGCCGAAACGGCGGGTCAAAAGAAAAGGGGCCCGCAGGCCCCTTTTCTGTCTTGCGACGTCCGATGCCGCGATTAGCGAGCGTCGTTGGTCTGGGTAACGCCACCCGCGTCGACACCCATGGCATCCGAGTTCAGGAAGCAGGTGCCGTTGGGCTGGCAAGCAAACGCCTGGACGCGGAGGCTGTCGGTCGGTGCGGTCAGACGCAGGCGGGGGCCTACGCCGCCCACCGCGGTGATGGCGCCGAGGGCTGCTTCGATCTGCGCAGCGGACACCACTGCAACACCACCCGGATTAATGGACGACGAGATCAACGCGGACGTTGCACCCAGCGTACCGTCGGCGAGGATGACCTGCCCCGTCACCGCAGCAGCCACTGCACCCGTGTTGATGATGCGGTAGGCACTGGTCCATCCCGACGTGTTGCTCGGCACGTAGTTGCGGATATCGATCTGCGAGCCATTGAGCGTCAGGTTGTACAGGCCACCCGACAGCGCGGTCGCGGTCGTAAACGGCGCCGCGTTCGTGGCGTCGTACGAGCCAGCCGAGATCGCGAACTGCGACACCGGGATGACGCCCGTGGCACCGACGGGGTCGGAGTAGCACACGAACACGTCTTTGCCGCTGGAGCCGGCGATGACGCCGGTGATGTCCACGCCGGTGACCGTGCCGCTGGTGCGGCCGGCGTTCAGCGTGAACGTCGAACCCGGCAGCTGCGTGCTGCAGTCCGACGCGCCGGACAGGAACGTCGCGGTCGTGGCCTGGAACGTGCCGGTGACGGTCAGCGACAGGGTCTGGGTCGTCGAGTTGGCGAAGTTGACTTCGGTCGTGCCGTTGCCAGCGAACTGCTGGCCGGTCGTCTCGGCCACGCGCACGCGACCCAGGTTGACCACGCCGGCCACCGCAATACCGTTGGCCGTGAAGGCGGTCAGGGGCGGGTTGGCAGCGACGTCGATACGGCGGGTCTCGGGCGTGGCGAAAGCCGACGAGGCCGTGACCGTCGCCGTCCAGGCGTTGGCCGAGCGGGCCAGCGCGCCGGTGTTGCTCTCGACCACGTTGCCGCCGTTGTCACGCACCTGCACGGTCACGTTGACCACACCGCCGCTGGTCGACAGCGCCGTGGCGCCAACCACCGTGCCGCCGGTGAAGCTGAGCGTGGCGTTGGACGGGACCGGGGCCGTGGCGACCGCGACCGAGAAGTCGCAGGCGGTGTTGTTGGACGCGAGGGCGCCCGCGCCGATCGTCAGCGCCGCACCGGCAGTACCGGTGAAGGCCAACGTCGGGCACGAGGCCAGCGAGCCGCTGTCAACGGAGAAACGGACGGTCTGGCTCGAAGGGGCTGCCAGGGGGTTGGTCAGCGAGTAGGCCACGGCCGGGTTGGCGATCTGCGTGGTGGCGCCGATGGCTTCCGTCGCGTAGGTCGTCACCGACGCGATGGAGATCGGACCGGCATACGCGACGCCTGCGGCACCGGCAAACGCGCCGGAGATCAGGGTTGCAATTACCTTCTTCTGCATTGTGAGTTTCCTCAATCGAAGTTCGAAAAAAAGTGCACGTTATCCATGGTTAACGGGCCGGGAAAACTCAGCTTTCGACTCCCCCGAAATCCCTACACAAACCTGCCCGCATCCCACTCGCATTTTTCATAGGAGTTGACATGACCGGCTGTGTTGTGCGGAGTGGACTATACGTCCGCCATGGCCCCCAAGCAACTCGAGGAAGCGGCTTTGTCGCGGGAAATCGCCCCCATCATCGCGATCCATGTAGCGGCGTGACAACATTAGCCGCCTGTGTAAGCCCGGCCGAACGGAGTCGCATACCTCGCATGCAGCGATGCGGGAGCCGGCAGGCGGACCCGAGCAGCAGACGCAACCCGCCCCACCGGGCGCAGTAACGGGCTCGGCGGCACGGCTGCGCCGGACCGCGGGCGCTTCACCGGTAAGCTACGCAGGACTCGCAGACGGTGCCCCGGACGTCCCGGCGCAGGTGCGCCGCCCGCAGGGCGCCGAAAGCGTCGCTGTTCCAGGCCGCAGCGAAGGACTGCTCGTGCAGGTCGCCCATGGTCCAGTTGGCGGTGGCGTCAAAGCAGCACGCCGACAGCTTGCCCTGGGCGGTGACGTGCCCCTCGGTAAAGGCGGACCAGCAGGGCAGCGGCTCGCGCAGCGCGCCCAGGCGCCCCTGGTTGCCAGCGGTCGGGCGAAAGCCCAGTTCGGCCTCGCGCTGCGAGGCAAAGGCGCCCATGGAGTACAGCGGCAGCCAGTAGTGTTCGTCCACATAAGGGATGACCCGCATATCGAGCAGGGCCTGCATGCGCGGTTGCTGCCAGCCGTCATAGCGGATGGATGAGGCATACAGCCGGGTCTTGTAGCCGCCCTCGTTGCGCACGCGCCTGGCGGCGGCCACGTTTTGCAGGGCCCGCTCGAAGTTCTTGGGCGCCACGCCCATCACCTCACCGAACTGCGCCTCGTCGGCAGCGTTCATGGACCACTTGAGCGAGTCGAGTCCCGCAGCCATCACCCGGCGCACCCGTTCGGGCGTGGCGAGCGAGGCGTTGGAAGTCAGGAAGACGTAAGGCATGGCGAGGTCGACCTTCAGGTAGGCAATGGCGTCGACCAGGAGCTGCGGATTCATGAAGGACTCGCCGAGGTAGAACACACCGACCTCCTCGACGCCGGCCTCGCGCATCTGGCGCGTGATGCGCCTGAAGAAGTCGAGCTCCATGTCGCGCTGGGGCTGCACCTCGCGCGTGCGCAGGGCGCAGAAGCCGCAGCGGTAGTTGCAGCGGGGCGACAACTCGATCTTCACGGCCTTGGGCGCGGGCGGGTCGGGCCGCAGGAACTCGATGGGGATGCGCGTGACGTTGTCGATGCGCGCGGTGATGGTTTCTTGGGGACAGGACACTGCAAGGCTCCGGCGAGGTACGGCAGACGCCGGGAGCTTGTCAGCGGGGGGCTGGGGCGGATTGACCTTGGGCAACTCGTAGGCAGTGAGCCTGGAGCGGCTCTCGACGGAGGTAGGTCGGCGGGTGAGTGGTGGGCTGCCGGGCGCTGCAGGATGACGCCGCAGCGGGGTGACTACCCCGCCGGCTGCGGCTGGGCCGGCCCGGCGGTGCCCGCTCCCCGCCCTTCCAGCTCCGCCACTCGGGCGTCGAGCCGGTCGGCGTCTTTCGTGCGGCCGATGGCGCGGTACACCGCCGCCAGGTTGGCCTGGTAGTTGACGAAGCCGGGCACCAAGGCGACCGAGCGCTCGAGCAGGCGAATACCCTCCTCGTCGTCGCCCTGGTAGTGGCGCATGAGCCCGAGGAAGTGGGTCGCGTCCGGGTCGTTGGGCTCCTGCACCAGCAGGTTGCGGCAGATCGACTCGGCATCCGCGTACTCGCCCTTGCGAAAGTGCGCCACCACGCGCTCCATGTCCACCAGGGACGCTTCCGTGCGGCTGGGAGGCGGCTGCAAGGGCGGCTCCGGCTCGACCGGTGGCCCATCGACCGCGGCCGGGCCGGCGGGCGCCGGCGGCGCGGGTGCAACGTCACCCTCGGCCGGTCGAGGAAAGTCAGCAAACAAGGCCCGGGCATACGGCGAGCGCCACAGCCAGGCCAGGGCGAGCATCACGGCCACCGCAAATCCCAGGTCCAGCGCCGTGAGCCATCCGCTGTAGCGGTCGGTTTCCAGCCACTGCCAGCCGATCCAAGCCAGTTGCCCGAGGCCGGCGACGGTAAGCAGCACAGGCGCGGCCCGCCACGCGGCACGCGCCAAGGGCCCGCTGTCCGGGCGCCGCAGGAATGCGAGCACGGCGACCAGCAGCGCGGGCGCCTCGATCAGCACCGGCCACCAGGAGAAACCGGCCAGGAGCGCCGAAGCCTCCTTCACACGCGCGCTGGCCGCGATCACGGCGGCGGTGAACCACACGTGACGCGAAACGGCGGCCACGGCCAGCCAGAACATGAAGTTGGGCCGCAGCTCGCCGTACTTGCCGACTTCGTCGAGCGTCGGGCGGTAGATGGCAGACATCAGATGACCTTCGCTTGCAGCAGGATGCGCGCATTGACTGCGCCGACCAGCTTGCCCTGTGCGTCGACGACCAGCACGGCCGTGACCTTGAACTGCTCCATGATCTGCGGAATGACGGCGGCGAGCTGGTTCTCGTGTACAACCTTGGGCGAGCGGGACATGACCTCGCTCACGTTGGCACGGTAGATGTCCACGTTGCGGTCGAGCGCGCGGCGCAGGTCGCCATCGGTAAAGATACCGGCGAGGCTGCCGTCGACTTCGACCACCGCCGTGATGCCGATGCCGCCGCGGTTCATCTCCACGAGTGCGTCACGCACCGACGTTTGCCGCTGCACGCGCGGCACGGCCTCGCCCTTGAGCATGATGTCGTGCACGTGGATCAGCAGGCGCCTTCCCAGCGCGCCGCTGGGGTGCGTCTGGGCGAAGTCCTCGCGGGTGAAGCCGCGCAGCTCCAGCAGCGCCATGGCAAGCGCATCGCCCAGGGCCAGCGTGAGCGTGGTGCTGGCGGTGGGCGCCAGCCCGATTGGGCAGGCCTCCTCGCGGGCGATGGCATCGATCACGGCGTCGGCTTCCTGCGCCAGCGGTGCCCCGCCGTTGCCGGTCATGGCAATGACCGGGATGCCGTGCCGCTTGAAGTACGGCATCAGCAGCAGTAGCTCGTCGCTGCGGCCGGAGTAGGAGATGGCCAGCACCACGTCGCCCGGCGTGACCATGCCGAGGTCGCCATGGGCCGCCTCGGTCGGGTGGACGAAGAACGACGGGGTGCCCGTGCTGGCCAGCGTGGCGGCGATCTTGTTGCCCACGTGGCCCGACTTGCCAACACCGGCGACCACCAGGCGCCCGGGCGGCACACGGGAGTGGACCAGGCGCACCGCGCGCTCGAATTCGTCGCCGAGGCGCTGCTCGGCCTCGGCAAGCGCCTGCATCTCGATGCGCAGGACGCGCCGCGCCAATTGCTGGATATCGGACATGACGTGCCGCCGCGCGGGGCGCGGCGCCTTTGCGGGGCCGCCGTGGGCGGCCTCTATCTAGATAACGCGGGGCTTGGCCTCGACCAGCACCCAGAAGCCCTGCGGCATGCGCTGGAACTGCACCAGGTCAAAGCGCGCCATGAACCTGGGCAGCCACCAGGAAGGGGGCTGCTGGATCAGGTGCGCGTTGCGGCCATCGGGCAGCACCTTGACGGCCGGGCCGGTGTGCACCGTGTAGATGCCGTGGCCGGTGGTGAGGTCACGCAGGTCGTCGAGCACGGTGTCGAGCAGCTCGGGTTCGATGTGCTCCAGCACGTCGATGCAGGCGCTGACCGGGCTCGGCTGTGGCCGGCCCGACCACTCGGGGATGGCCGGGTCGTAGTGCTGGATCTGGATAGGCCGCTTCATGATCTGCCCCAGCGTCTGCCCCAGCCGGCCTTTGCCGGCGCCGTAGTCGAGCAGGCGGTCGGCCTTCACGGCATCGAGCACCTGCGCCACCAGCGGGGCGTACTGCACGCTCGCGACCCCGTAATTGGGGTTCTTGTGCAGCTCTTCCTGCATGCGGCGGTAGTCCTCGCTGATGGTCTTCTTGTCAGCCACGGCGGCAGCGTCGGTCATGTTCAAGCTCCCTGGCCTGCGTAGGCGTCAAGCAGGCGGACGTTGTTGATGAGCAGCCGGCGGTCGAGCTCGGGCTCGGTGATCTGCTCCACCCCGTGGAACGAGCGGATATACGGCTCGTGCAACATGGTCGCCATCGAGTCTCCTTACTCTTGCTTCCGCTTGAGGCCGACCACGCGCATGTCGCGCGGCTCGCGCAGCTTGAACTGCGCCGGCGTCTGTTGTACTTGGGTCAGGCCCACGCCCTCGAGCAGCGCCCGCAAGCTCTGCGGGGTGTAACCCCAGCGATGAACCATGTACGGGTCTTGCCACTGCGGATCACCATAGAAGACCCACATCGTGAGCTGGCCTTCGGCATCGGGCCGCGCCCGCGCCTCGGGCGCCTTGAGAAACTCCTCGCAGGCGCTCTGCAAATTGGGGCACTCGATGACCATGGGGGCCCCCGGCTTGAGCACGCGAACCCACTCGCGCAAGATGTCTTCCACTTCCCAGCGCCAGAAGTGCTCTACAACGTGCACCGACAGGATTTCGTCGACCGAGTTGTCATCGAACATCGACAGGTCGCGCAGGTCGCACAGCAGATCGGGCCGCTGACCCCGCCGACTCGGCACTACGTCGACATTGACAAAGCCGGGCAGGATCTTGTCACCGCAGCCGAGATTCAGGCGTACCGCAGCGGCGGCGCTGCCAGCCAGGCACTGGGCCCAGCGCCGCCCGATGGCATACGGCGAATTACCGGCAGCGATGCGCCGCTGCGCGGCGGCGATTCGCTGCAGAACGTCGGTGGCGGCGGCGCCGAACAGGCGCTCGAGCTGCGCGCTCAGATCTGTGCCGACGAAGGCTTCGTCCTGCCAGTGCGCGTAGGCTGGAATCGGATGCGCGACCACCGGCCGCCCGGCCCACAGCGCCTCGAGCAGGCGGTTGGGGCTCTTCACCATCTTGCCTTGGTGCTGCAACGAGGGCAGCAGCACCACATCGCACTGCTTGAGCTCGTCCCAGGTGGCATCGACGGACCAGGGCGCGAAACTCAAGGACAGCCGACCGCCGAACGGCGCCGACAGGCGGGCGGCCGCCTGCTCGGCATCGTTGACCGGCGTGGTCAGCACTCGCAAGTCGATCGGCATTCGCGCTAGCGCCGGGCGTAGCTGCTCCAGCGACTGCAGCAGTGAATCGAGGTTGGTGTGATGGCCAAACCACAGGCAGCGCAATGCCGGCCAGCGCGGCTCGAACCTGGGTTCGCCGCGCGGGCCCTCGACCGGGTCCGACACGACGTCGGCCTGCCGCCCGGTGCGCTGCGCAATGACTTCCGCCATGGCCGTCGTCGCGGCGACCAGCTGGCTCGCATCACGCACCAGCGCGGTGAACTCGACAGCAATCTCGAGGGAGTCGAAGTCGTTGTCGCATACGTCGACCACGACCCTGCGGCCGCTCTGCTGCAACTGCCGCATGACCGCCGGCCAGCCGCGCGGGTCGACCTTGGAGATCACCACCGCATCGACGCCAGCGAGGGCCTGCGCATTGACCTGCAGGAAGTTGGCGGGCGCTGCCGTCATCAGCTCGATCGGATGACCGCTGCGCGCGAGCTGCTCGGCCGGCAGGATCACCCGGTAACGCGCGGACGCAAGCGGCGACGACAGTCGACCGTTGCTCTGGACGATCTGGCCACCGGTGACGAAGGCGAACTTCAAGGGGACGCGGGACGTGCCAAGGCGGAGGCGCGTCGCCCGCATACAATCAGACGAAGCTTTGCCAGCACTCGATGCAGGAAACCGAAACGATGATACCGGTATTCATTGGCTTCGACCCACGGGAAACGGTCGCCTTCCACGTGCTCGCGCACAGCATCATGGCGCGCAGCTCGCAGCCCGTTGCGATCTCCCCGATCGCGCTCGCCCACCTGGGTCAAGTCCACACGCGCGAGCGCAACCCGCTGCAGTCGACCGACTTCTCGTTCTCGCGCTTTCTCACGCCCTACCTTTCGGGCTACGAAGGCTGGTCGGTGTTCATGGACTGCGACATGCTGATGCTGGACGACATCGCCAGGCTGTGGGCGCTGCGCGATGAGCGCTATGCGGTGATGTGCGTCAAGCACGATCATCAGCCCAGGGAGGACACCAAGTTCCTCGGTGCCGTGCAGACCAAGTACGAGAAGAAGAACTGGTCGAGCGTGATGCTTTTCAACAATGCGCGCTGCCGCGCGCTGACGCCGGAATACGTCAACCGTGCCACGGGGCTGGAACTGCACCAGTTCAAGTGGCTGGGCAACGACGAGCTGATCGGCAGCCTGCCGCAGCGGTGGAACCATCTGGTTGGCTATGACCAACGCGCGGCCGACGCCGCGCTGGTGCACTACACGCTGGGGGGCCCGTACTTCGACGAGTATGTCGACTGCGAGTACGCCAAGGAGTGGCAGCACGAGCGCACCGCCATGCTGCGCGTGGACCAGCGGCACGGATGAGCGCAATGATCCAGATCGACTACTTTGCACAGGCCGCCGCCTTCGTGCCGCAAGGCCGGTGGGACCAGGTCGAGAAGCTCAGTGACGCCGGGCTGGCGATCAACAGCAAGAACCCCGGCCTGCTGATGCTCAAGGCCCTGTGCTTCATGCAGGTGGGCAACCGCTTCCGCGAGTCGGAGACCTACTTCCGGCGCGCGATCAACCTGATGCCGGACAACCCGGAGTTCCACAACAACTATGGCGTGCTGCTGCGGCGGAGCGAGCGCGCACGCGAGGCCTTCGTCGAATTCCAGCGGGCGGTCGAGTTGAACCCGCGCTATCTGGAGGCGCTGCGCAACCTGGCACTGCTGGCGTGGACCATCGGCGAGAACGAGGTCGCACGCGTTGCGCTGTCGACCTACACCGGCCTGAACCCCGGTGACCGCATGGTGACCTTTCACCTGGCCGAACTGTCGCTCGGCCTGGGCGCGCTGAAGGACGGCTGGCGCCTGTATCAATACCGGCCCAACCGGCCGGAACTAGCGCAGCGCTTTTCCACCACTGAGCGGTTCTTCCAGATGGCGCCCTTGCCGAAGCGGCTGGATGGCAAGCTGATCACCTTGCTGCCCGAGCAGGGCTTCGGCGACGTGCTGTTCTTCCTGCGCTATGCGGCGCCGCTGAAGCGGCGTGGCGCCCGCATCGGCTACGGTGCCGAACAGAAGATCTGGCGCTTTGTGCAGGACTGCGATGCGGTCGACGAAGTGTTCAACGAGAAGTCGATCCTGCCTCACCTGCAGAGCGCGTACACCTTCTTCGCCGGCGACCTGCCCTTTCTTTCGGCGGAAGACGACAGCACACCGCAGTCGATTCGCATCCCGGCGCTGCCGGAGAAGATTGCACAGGCCCGGCAGCAGCTTGCCGAGCTCGGTCCGCCGCCCTACATCGGGGTCAACTGGCGCGCGGGTAACCGCGCCGCGCCGGACGACTTCCTGCTGTTCAAGAGCATTGCGCCGCGCCTGCTGGGCGAGGCACTTCGCGACATGAACGCCACGGTGGTCAGCCTGCAACGACTGCCGCAGCCCGGCGAGTACGAGGAATTCAACGAGGGCTTGGGTCGCCCGGTGCCCAACCTGTCGTGGGTGCAGGACGACTTCGAGACGCTGATGGGCTATCTGGCGGCGATCGATGAAATCGTAGGGGTGTCCAGCACCAGCGTGCACCTGCGTGCGGCCATGGGGCTGGATGCCAAGGTGATCTTCATTTCGCCGGTGGAGTGGCGCTGGATGCTGGAGGGCGATGTGTCGCCCTGGTTCCCCAGCTGCAAGGTCTATAGGGCCCAGCTACCTGAGCTGCGCAGTGGCGCCATGGAGCAGCTGCAACGCGACCTGGCTGATTCGCTGAAAGCGCGCGCGCAGACCTGACCGGCCGCCGGCATGAACGTCGATCACCACGCCGTCGCCGTCGCGCATGCTCAGGGCGGTCGCTGGGCGGAAGCAGCAGCCGCGGCGAGCAGCGGACTAGTCACGCAGCCGCAGCACCCCGGGCTCCTCGCCATCAAAGCAGTGGCCCTGCTGCAGCTCAAGCAGTTCGGCGCGGCCGAGCCGCTCTTTCAGGCGGCGCTGGCACAGCAGCCCGCCAATCCCGAGTTTCACAACAACTACGGTGTGCTGCTGCGCGCGACCGAGAGACTGCACGAGTCCTACGCCGAGTTCGCCACCGCGGTAGCACTGAAGCCACGTTACAAGGAGGCGCTGAAGAACCTCGCCTTCATGGCCTGGCAGGTCGGTCATTACAAGCAGGCGCTCAGCTCGTTTGCGACCTACGTGGCGCTGAACCCGGTGGACAAGCCGGTGTACTTCCACATGGCCGAGCTGGCTCTCGGGCTGGGCAACCTGCGCGACGGCTGGCGGCTGTACCAGATGCGACCCAACAAGGCCGAGCGCGCGCAGCACTTTCACACGCCCGACCTGGTGTACCCGCTGCCGCCGCTGCCCGAGCGGCTCGACGGCCAGACCGCCGTGCTGCTGCCGGAGCAAGGGCTGGGAGACATAGTCTTCTTCCTGCGTTACGCGCCCATGCTCAAGGCGCGCGGTGCCAAAGTGGGCTACGGCGCGGCGCCCAACATCGCGCGCTTCGTGGGTGAGGCGGAATCGATCGACGAGGTGCTCGACAGCAAGACGGTCGTCCCGTATCTGGGCAAGCCATACACCTTCTTCTCCGGCGACCTGCCATTCCTGACTGCAGAGGACGACTCGTATCCGCCCTCCCTGCGCTTCTCGCCCCTGCCCGAACGCGTGGCCGCCGCCCGCGCGCACCTGGCGCAGCTCGGACCGCCGCCCTATGTGGGCGTCAACTGGCGCGCAGGCGTGAAGTCGGCTGCCGACGACAATCTGCTCTACAAGTCCCTGCCGGCGAAGGCATTGGGCGAGGCGTTGCGCGGCATCGAGGCGACGGTCGTGAGCCTGCAACGGCTGCCGCAAGACGGCGAGCACGCGGAGTTCGAGTCGGGCATTGGCCGCAGCATCCCGGACCTGTCCTCGGTCCAGGCTGATCTGGAAACGCTGATGGGCTATCTCGCGGTGATTGACGAGATCGTGGGTGTGTCCAGCACCAGCGTTCACCTGCGCGCCGCGATGGGACTCGATGCCAAGGTGCTCTTTGTCACGCCCACGGAGTGGCGCTGGCTGCTGGAGGGCGATACGTCGCCGTGGTTCCCCGACTGCAAGGTCTACCGCGCGCACCGCCCCGCCCTGCGCGAGCCGGCACTCGCCAATCTGCAGCGAGACCTCGCCATTTCAGTCGCTGAGCACCGCAAGCGTTACGGTTGAAGCCTCAGCCGGTCTTTGTCTCGATCGCCTGCCGGTACTGCCGCCCGCGGCTGTCGCTCCACGTGAGCTGCAGCGCCTCGCCGGGCAACGGCGCGATGATGTCCACTTCCACCAGCGGCGTGGCCGCCATGTAGGGGCCCAGGTGACCGGAGGCCGCCACCGCGCTGCCGTTCTCGATCACAAACGACTGCACGAAGTACGCCGGCTCGCCGCGGCCGTCGGGTCGCTGGCGGCGCAGCCGGGTGCGTACCGGGAAGGTGATGGTCAGGCGCAGCCGCGTGCCGACGCGCTTCTGCTCGACAATGGCCTGCGGTGCCGCACCGGCGGGCGTGGCCGCCGGCGCAGGCGCAGGGGGCGGCGAAGTGGGCGTACTCATGCCGGCAGTCTACGGAACTGCGGCCCCTGCGCCTGAGTGCCGCGCGCCACGCTCAGCCCCCCTGCCGCTGCCGCCGCCGGTACCGGCGATACGCCGCGCTGCCCCACAGCCTGAGCATGCTTTGCACATGCCAGGTCAGGTAACGCAGTGAGCGGCGGCTGGCGCGCTGGCTTTCGTGCTGCACCCGGGCGCCAGCCACCTGCTGCAGCGTGCCGCCGGCCAGCTGGGCGCGCAACGACAGGTCCACGTCCTCGCAGTACATGCGGTAGCGCTCGTCGAAGCCGCCCAGCGTGCGGAAGGCGGCGCTGCGCACCAGCAGGCACATCCCGGCCAGCCAGTCGTAGCGGCCGCCCTGCTCTTCTGCGAGCTGGCGTTGGCCGAACAGGCGGCGGCGCACCAGGCGCGCGGGCGTGGGCAGCAGGCGCGCGGCATCGGCCACGCGGCCGGCCTCGATGACCTGCGGGGCGACGATGGCGTCTGACGGCCGCGCCGCGCCCAGCAGTGCCGGCAGCGGGTCGGCCGGCAGGCGCAGGTCGGGGTTGAGAATCCAGAACCAGTCGCTCGTGCAATGAGCAAAGGCGGCGTTGTGGTTGGCGCCAAAGCCCAGCGGCGCCGCGTTGCGCAGCACGGTCACGCGGAACGGCAGCGCCGGCAGGCGCGGGGCTTGTTCCGGCAGGTTGAGCGTGATGACGAGATGCGCCAGCTGTGGCGGCGCGAGCCGGGCCAAGTCTTCGAGCAGATCGGTGAGCAGCGCCCCCTGGCCGTGGCTGACCACCGAGGCGGTGACGCCACCTGCGATGCATCGGCCGTTGTCGGTCATGCCAGCTCCCCGGCGCCGCGGCTGCGCCAGGCCGCGCGAGCGGCGGCGGCGGCGAGCAGCGCGCTGGGGACCAGCAAGGCAAGCAGCGCCCACGCGGGACCGTCGGCCGCGCGCAGCGCCGCAGCGGCCGCAGCCAGCGCGACTGCGGCGCCGATTCGCATCGTGGCCGCGCCCGCGGGCGGCAGCAGTTGCTCGCGCATGGCCAGCCACAGCATGGCGGCCAGGTCGCCCACGCTGCGCAGCGCCCAGGCCACGGCGGTGCCGGCAATACCCAGGCGCTCGGTGAGCCACCACAGGGCCACGGCGAAGAGCGGCAGCTCGATGAGGTGCAGCTTGCCGGTGAGGTCGGCACGGCCGCGCGCCTGCAGCGCGGCGTACGGCACCTGCGCCACCGACATCGCCAGCATCCCCACCGCCAGCACGGCCGCCGGGGTGGCAGCCTGCGCGGCAAAGTCGCGCCCCAGCCAGAGCGCCAGCGCCGGCTCGGCCACCAGCGCCATGCCCAGCGCCAGCGGCAGGGCCACGGAGACCACCGAGTCCATGCTGCGCGCGCCCAAGCGGCGGCGCGCGGCGCTGCCGGCCGGATCGGCCGCCTCACCGCGCGCCAGCACCGGGTACAGCGCGGTGGCCAGCGCCAGCGGCACCAGCAGCAGCTTGAGCACGGCCTCCTGCGGCACGCTGTAGTGCGACACCGCCGCCAGCGAAACCAGCGCGCCCACCGCAAAACGGTCGAAGCTCACCATCAGTGGGCTGACGACGTTGGTCACCGTGATCCAGCCGCCCTCGCGCAGCGCCGGACCAAGCTCCCCGGCCCCGGCCCGGGCCGTGCTCCAGGCGGCAGGCCAAAGCATCGGCGCGGCCTGGTGGACGTGAGCCAGGAGGCCGAGTACGCGCACCACCGCGATGCCTGCCGCCATCGCGCCAAGCGAAGGCGTGACCAGCGCCGCCAGCGCTGGCGCCAGGAAGGTCAGCGCGCCAAACACCAGCTTGAGCGCATTGGAGGCGCCAAAGCGCATGCGGCCTTCGAGGGCGCCGCGCAGCAGGCTGGTGACAATCACCGCAGGCAGCGTGAGCGCCACTGCCCATACGGCCGCGGGCAGCTCGGGCGCGAGCGCAGAGTCCGGGCCGAGCCAGTGCGCAAAGGGCAGGGCGAGCGCAAGCAGCGCGCCAGTGCCCAGCGCGAGCAAACCGGCCCCCAGACAGACACGGCGCAGCAGCGCAGCCTCGCGCTGCAGGTCGGCGGCGGTATCGGCGCGCGCAAAGCGCCGCACGAAAACGCGGCCCAGGCCGAGGTCGAGGAGGCTGAGATAGCCGGTCACGGTCCAGATCAGTGCCAGCACGCCGAGCCGCTCGACACCGGCAAGCTCGAGCAGCAGCGGCACGGCGAGCAGCGCCGCAGCCAGCGGCGCGAGATTGCCGACCAGGTTGAGCAGGAAGTTGCGGCCATGCCGAGGCGCCACGGCGGGGGATGGTGCGTCGGCAACGCCCGGGAGCGAGGGTGGCGACGGCGGGGGCGAGGACAAGGCGGCGGGCGGATCAGCAAGTCGGGCCAGCGAGCGGGTCCGGCAATGGGGGGCCGGCAATGCGGGGCCGGCGACTGCGGCAGCCGCTCGAGGCGCCCGACCCGTTTGCCGCGCAGCGCAAGGGCACCGCGGACCCGCACCTCCGGGCGCTCCCCAGGGCATCTGCCGTAACACGCCAAGGATAGCGCTCGCGCGTCGGCGGCAGCGCCGATCGCCGCGGCCGGGCGGCGCGCCCAGACCCGATGCCCGGCGAAGCAGCAGATCGTTTTCGCTTGAGCGGCGCGCGGGTATTCTTGCGTTTTCGGGCGAAGCCCCTCGGTTGTGAGCGGGCCCGTGGGTGCCCGAAGGTCAGGGCGGCGTGCTCTTCTCTGTGCAATCCAACGCGGCGCAGACAGGCAAGGAGCGGAACGGATGAACCCGGATCCGCTGCGGCTGATCGCCTTTTTCCTGACGCAGTTCCATCCCATCGCCGAGAACGACGCCTGGTGGGGCCCCGGCTTCACGGAGTGGACCACCGCCACCCGCGCGCGACCGCTGTTTCCCGGCCACTACCAGCCGCATCTGCCGGCCGATCTGGGGTTCTACGATCTGCGAGTGGCCGAGACGCGGCGCCGCCAGATGGCAATGGCGCGAGCCGCCGGTCTGGCGGGCTTCTGCTACTACTACTACTGGTTCTCGGGACGGCGCCTGCTCGAGCGGCCGCTCGAGGAAATGTTTGCCGACCCAGCCAGCGATCTGCCCTACTGCCTGTGCTGGGCCAATGAGTCGTGGACTCGGCGCTGGAACGGCTCGGAGCACGAGGTGCTGATGCACCAGCGCTACCTGCCCGAGGACGACGTGCGCTTCATGCAGGACATCGAGCGCTTTCTTCTCGACGAGCGCTACATCCGCGTCGACGGCAAGCCGCTGCTCATGGTGTACCGGCCGCAGCAGATGCCGCATGCGCTTCGCTCCACCGAGGCTTGGCGCGCCTGGTGGCGCAGCCGCGGCCACGGCGAGTTACACTTGGCGGCGGCGCTCACGCACGGCAACCGCGAGTTTGCGACGCTGGGCTTCGATGCCGGCGCGGAGTTCCCGCCGCACAACCTGCAAGCGCGCAGCATCAACTCGTCGTTGTCGTTTTTCGAAGACTTTACTGGCACCGCGGTGGCCTACGAGGAGGCGGCGACCTCCTACCTGGACCGCCCGCAGTCGGGGCCGGTGTATCGCGGTGTTTTTCCGTCATGGGACAACACCGCGCGGGTGAAGAGCCGCTCCACGATCTTCCTCGGCGGCACGCCGGCCAACTACGAGTTCTGGCTCAGATGCGCCGTGGAGCGCACGCGCCGCGAGCGCCAGGGCGACCAGCAGATCGTATTTATCAACGCCTGGAACGAGTGGGCCGAGGGCTGCCACCTGGAGCCCGACCAGCGCTACGGCTCGGCGTTCCTGGAAGCCACGCAGCGGGTTAAGCAAGGCCGCAGCGCCGCGATCGCATTCGAGCCGCAGCCGGTCGCAGCCAACTCCGAAGAGGAACGCGGGTTCTTCAAGGACCTTGGGCACGTCTTGCGCTATCACCTAGCACGCCGGCTGGGTCATGCGCGGCTCTTCGTCAACCGCCATCCGCGGCTGAAGAGCGTGCTGTTGGCGGTGGCCGGACGGTTCAGCCGGTAGACAGCCAGGCTCGCCTCATTGACGCGCGAACCAGCGTTCAACCGCGCGCTGCATTCCTATAGCGAGACGGCGGCTGCCAGCTCACCTGCTGGCAGCCGAGCTGCGCTGCGGGCGCCGATCCAGCGCGATAACGGGGCGAAGCGGCTGTCCCAGTCGCAGTCCTTCTGGAGTTGCGGCAACGCGCGCACGGTCAGACTGCGGTCAATGGCGGCCGCCAGTGCGTCGCGCTCGGCGCCGACGATCGCCAGGCCCGGGTCCTGCCGTTCGGACAGGTGGCCGAAAGGGGTCGAGATCACCGGCCGGCCTAGCGCGCGGTACTCGTAATACTTGACCGGGTCCACGCAATCGGTGAGTTCGTTGCGCTGGAACGGAATGAGCCCTGCCGTGAATTGCGCAGCCCGCGCCAGCGCGTCGGCGTTGGACATGGTGTCCAGCAGCTTGATGGAGGCCGGCAGCGGCCCACCGGCCGGGTGGAACACGGGACCGATCAGGTGGATCTCGGCGGTGGGGGCACGGTCAGCCAGCACGGCGGCAAACTGCCGCACCCACGCCCAGTCAAACCACGAGCCGATGGTGCCCACGTAGCCGAACACCGGGTGGGCGTGCTGCGGCAGGTGGGCGGAGGCGCGCTGCGCGCGCTCGATGCTGGCGGCATCGAAACCGTTGAGGGCAAGCGCCACTTCGGGGCGGCGCTGTACCAGGCACTCCCGCAGCCTGGGGGCAGAGGCCTGCACGTAGTCCACCTTGCGCAGCAGCTGGGACTCCCAGTCGCTCATGGCCTCGCGGGAGGCGCCCTTGTGGAAAGCGCCATAGCGGTCCATGGCGTCGAAGAAGCTGCCGGCGTAGTTGTCGCGACCGGCCGCGCGGTCCAGCGCGGTGAGGGCCAGCGGGCTCGGCTTGCCCACACCGATGACGTAAGGCTCGCCGCCGACCCAGCGCTCGATACGCGCGAGGATGTCTTCGAAAAACAGCAACTGGTTGGCCGCGCGGCCGGCGAGCAGCGGCTCGATCGGCAGCGCGCGCACCGCCATCCGGTCCAAGCGAAGCGGAGCCGTGGTGCCCATCTCGCGCGGGCGGTCGGACGGGCGGCGCAGGTCGGACAGCCTGGGCAGTCGAGTGGCGTAAGGCTCGAGCCACAGCAGGCGATCCACGCCGTGGCGCAGCAGCGAGGCCGCCATCCAGTGGGGGCGCTGCCAGAAGCTGTGCAGGTGGACCGGGGAGAAGTAAACGACGCGCATCAGGCTCGGCGATGATTGCTCACGGCTCAGCGGACCGACTCGTCGATCAGCAGCCGTGTGCAGGCGATCAGATCGTTCTGCCAAAGCGGCGCAGACCACGACAGAAGGCTACACGCCTTGGCCGGGTCAAGTTGTGAGTTTGCGGGCCGCATCGCCTTAGCGGGGTAGTCCTTGCTGGTAATCGGCTGGACCGCCGACGCTCGAATCTTCATCAATCTTCGGCGCAGGGGGTGATCCTGAGCCACCGATAAGACCGTACAAGCGGTCTCATACCAGCTACAGCGCCCACTCGGCGCCATGTGGTAAGTGCCTGGCAACCGCTCCGCCAGCGACGGGCGGCCGTCCGCGACGGGGGTCAGCACAGAGGGTAGCCACTGCGCCAGGGTACGCACCCAGGTCGGCGCGCCCCACTGATCGTCGACGACGCACAGGCTGTCACGTTCGGTTGACAGCCGCAACATAGTTTTCACGAAGTTATGGCCGTCGATGCCGTAAAGCCAGGCCACACGCAGGATCAGGGCGCGCGCACCGGCGGCAGCGATGGCCTGTTCACCGGCCCACTTGCTGCGGCCATAGGCGCTGAGCGGGCTGGGCCGGTCGTCTTCGGTGTAGGCGCCGGCCTTGCGGCCGTCGAACACGTAGTCGGTGGAGAAGTGCACCAGCGTGGCGTCGATGCGCCGGCAGGCCGCCGCAATCTCACCCGGCGCCTCGCCGTTGATGGTGAGGCAGCGCTCCGGCTCGGACTCGGCCTGGTCGACGGCGGTGTAGGCGGCCGCGTTGATGACGACGTCCGGGCGGTGCTGCTCGACGAGCGGCGGCAGGCTCGATGGGCGGGAGAAGTCGGCGGCCTCGCGCGGCGGCACGACGAGCTCGATGCCGGCGCGCGGCAGCCAGCGGCGCAGCTCGGAACCGAGCTGACCGTTGGCGCCGAACAACAGAACCCGCACGGCGGCCGCGCTCAATCAAACACCTCGGCATCGCGCAGCAGCGGTGCGGCCGCGTCCTTGTCCGACACGATGGGCAAAAGCCCCGCCGGCCAGGCGATGGCCAGTTGCGGGTCGTCCCAGCGAATGGCGCGGTCGTGCTGGGCGATCCAGTACTCGGTGGTCTTGTAGAGAAAGTCCGCCACCTCGCTCAGAGCGATGAAGGCGTGGCCGAAGCCGGGCGGAATCCACAACTGGCAGCGGTTGTCCGCCGTGAGTTCGACCGCGACCGACTGGCCAAACCGCGGTGAGGAGCGCCGCAGGTCGACCGCCACATCGAGCACCGCACCGGTCACTACGCGCACCAGCTTGCCCTGCGGCTGCGCCACCTGGTAGTGAATGCCGCGCAGCACGCCGCGGCGCGACTGCGAGTGGTTGTCCTGCACGAAGCCGGCCGTTACGCCGGTGGCCTCGCGGAACACGCGGGCGTTGAAGCTTTCCATGAAGAAGCCACGGGCGTCGCCGAACACCCGGGGCTCCAGCAGCAGAACCTCGGGCAGCGCGGTCGGCGTGACCTTCATGCGCGGCCCGGGCTCAGGCGCGCGAACCCGGCAGCACCGGGTCCTTGAGCAGCGCAAGCAGATACTTGCCGTAGCCGGTCCTGGCCAGCGGCTGCGCGAGCTTCTCCAGCTCGGCAGCGCTGACCCAGCCCATGCGAAAGGCCACTTCCTCGGGAGCGGCAACCTTCAGGCCCTGCCGCTTCTCGATGGTCTGGATGAACTGCGCGGCCTCGATCAGCGAGTCGTGGGTGCCGGTGTCGAGCCAGGCCATGCCGCGGCCCATGACCTCCACGGCCAGCCGCTGCACGCGCAGGTAGTGGATATTGACGTCGGTGATCTCCAGCTCGCCGCGCGGCGAGGGCTTCAGATGCCGCGCGACATCGACCACGTCGGGCGGATAGAAGTAGAGCCCCGTCACGGCGTAGCTGGAGCGCGGCTGCGAGGGTTTCTCCTCCAGGCTCACCGCCGTGCCGCGGGCGTCGAACTCGACCACGCCGTAGCGCTCCGGGTCATGCACGTGATAGGCGAATACGGTGGCCTGCGCACGCGCGTTGGCCCGCTGCACGAGCTGCGCCAGTTGCTCGCCGTAGAAGATGTTGTCGCCCAGCACCAGCGCGGCCGGCGCGCCCGCCAGGAAGCGCTCGCCGAGGATGAAGGCCTGCGCCAAGCCATCGGGCGAGGGCTGCACCACGTACTCGAAGCGCATGCCCCAGCGTGCGCCGTCGCCCAGCAGCTCGGCAAAGCGCGGCGTGTCGGCCGGGGTCGAGATGACCAGTACCTCGCGGATACCCGCCAGCATGAGCGCGCTGAGCGGGTAGTAGATCATCGGCTTGTCGTAGATGGGCAGCAGCTGCTTGGACACGACGTGGGTGACCGGATACAGCCGCGTGCCGGAGCCACCGGCCAGGATGATGCCCTTGCGGTTCACTGCGTTCTCCCGCCGTTGCGGCTGCCGTACTGGGTCTCGATCCACTCGCGATAGCGCCCGTCGCGCACCCGCTGCACCCACTCGGTGCTGTCGAGGTACCACTGCACGGTGCGGCGCAGGCCGGTGGTGAAGGTCTCGCGCGGCCGCCAGCCGAGCTCGGCCTCGATCTTGCGCGGGTCGATCGCATAGCGCCGGTCGTGCCCCGGCCGGTCGGCGACGAAGGCAATCTGCCCGGCATAGCGGCCGGCAGCCCGCGGCCGCAACTCGTCGAGCAGCACGCAGATCGACTGCACCACGTCCAGATTGCGCACCTCGTTCTTGCCGCCGACGTTGTAGGTCTCCCCAGCCCGGCCGCGCGCCACTACGGTGCGGATGGCATCGCAGTGGTCGCCCACGTAGAGCCAGTCGCGCACGTTCTGGCCATCGCCGTAGACCGGCAACGGCTTGCCGTCGAGCGCGTTGAGGATCATCAGCGGGATCAGCTTCTCGGGAAACTGAAAGGGCCCGTAGTTGTTGCTGCAGTTGGTGGTCAGCGTGGGCAGCCCGTAGGTGTGGTGGTAGGCGCGCACCAGGTGGTCGGAGCCCGCTTTGGACGCCGCATACGGGCTGTTGGGCGCGTAGGGTGTGGCCTCGTGGAAGGCGGGATCGTTCTCGCCCAGCGAGCCGAACACCTCGTCGGTGGACACGTGCAGGAAGCGGAACGCATCGCGCTCGTCGCCCGGCAGCGCGCTCCAGTGGGCACGCACGGCCTCCAGCAGTTCGAAGGTGCCGACCAGGTTGGTGCGGATGAACTCGCCCGGACCGTGGATCGAGCGGTCCACGTGACTCTCGGCGGCAAAGTGCAGCACCGTGCGCGGGCGGTGCTCGCCGAGCAGCCGGCTCACCAGCGCCCGATCGGCGATGTCGCCCTGCACGAAGTGAAAGCCGGGCCGGTGCTCCAGCGGGCGCAGGCTGTGGCGGTTGCCAGCATAGGTCAGCTTGTCGAGCACGACCGCGCCGGCGCCGCCTTGGGCAAACCAGTCGAGGACGAAGTTGGCGCCGATGAAGCCGGCGCCGCCGGTGACGAGGATCATGGTGTGAGGCGCCGGGCAAGCGGTGGCGCAATCGGGTGCGAACGGTGGCCGCCGCAGGTTATCGGCCCGGCGCCTTGCCTGCGCCACGCCCGGGGCGGCCCCTGCCAGCCCAGACTCCGTTCTCCCGGCCGGATTGTAGTCAGGCAGCCGCAGCCGACCGGGGCGGGGATAATCCACCCTGGTCCGGCCCGTCCGCCCGGACCGCGCCAATACCGAGCCCGAATTGACCGCGCGCCCTGCCCTCGCCTCCGCCCGCATCCTCGTTGTCGGCGACGTGATGCTCGACCGCTACTGGTTCGGCGACGCCGACCGCATCTCGCCCGAGGCGCCGGTGCCGGTGGTCAAGGTGCTGCGCACCGAGGAACGCGCCGGCGGTGCGGCCAACGTGGCGCGCAACGTGGCCGACCTGGGCGCGCAGGCCGGGCTGGTCAGCGTGATCGGCGCCGACGAAGCCGGGCTTGCGCTGCGCTCCTTGATCGCCGCCGGTGGCATCCGTTCCTACCTGCAGGCCGATCCGCAACTGCCCACCACCGTAAAAGTGCGACTGGTGGCCCGTCAGCAGCAGATGGCGCGCATCGACTTCGAAAGCCAGCCGCAGAGCGAGGTGCTGGCTGAGCACCTGGACGTCTTCACGCAGGCGCTGCGGCAGCACGATCTGGTGATCCTGTCGGACTACGGCAAGGGCGGGCTCACGCACATCGTGCGGATGATCGAGGCCGCGCGAGCTGCCGGCGTGCCGGTGCTGGTGGACCCCAAGGGCGACGACTACACGCGCTACGCCGGTGCCACGCTGCTCACGCCCAACCGGGCCGAGTTGCGCGAAGTGGTGGGCCGCTGGCAGGACGAGGCCGATCTGGCGGCACGCGCGCAGGCCCTGCGCCGGGAACTGGGGCTGCAAGCGCTGCTGCTGACCCGCTCCGAGGAGGGCATGACGCTGTTCACCGACGATGGCGCCTGGTCGGTGCCGGCGCAGGCGCGCGAGGTGTACGACGTCTCGGGCGCGGGCGACACCGTCATCGCCGTGCTCGGAACCCTGCTGGCCGCGGGGCTGCCGCTGCGCGAGGCAGTGCGCTGGGCCAACGTGGCCGGCGGCATCGTGGTGGGCAAGCTGGGGACGGCCACCGTCGCCTACGATGAGTTGTTCGGCGCGGCATCGCCGGCCTCGGGCCGGGACCAGGGAGACATCGCTTGAGCATCGTCGTCACCGGCGCCGCCGGCTTCATCGGCGCCAATCTCGTCAAACGCCTGAACGAGCGGGGCGTCACCGACATCGTCGCGGTCGACAACCTGACCCAGGCCGACAAGTTCCGCAACCTCGCGGACTGCGAGATCGCCGACTACCTGGACAAGACCGACTTCATCGCCCGCGTGCAGCGGCGCGAGCTGGCGCGGCCGCAGGTCGTGTTCCACCAGGGCG
>Ga0209985_10000425_pt1 | contig 46553 bp, 43 predicted proteins | sample NOAtaG_FD_187305 | JGI IMG/M metagenome (GOLD analysis project Ga0209985, IMG submission 187305) | Freshwater lake microbial communities from Lake Erie, under a cyanobacterial bloom - NOAA_Erie_Diel6S_1000h metaG (SPAdes) (version 2) | ecosystem: Environmental > Aquatic > Freshwater > Lake ... | reverse complement strand
GAGGTTGGAGGTGTCTGTCAAATCACCGTAGTGCAGGATGAAGCGCTGGTGCTCCACGTGCGGGTCTTCATAGATGTGGTCTACCCGCTGGGTGTTGAACAGCGACGAGCGGCGCTTGATGCCGTGGACTTCATAGCCCTTTTCCAGCAAGAACTCGGCGAGGTAGCTGCCGTCTTGGCCGGTGACGCCGGTGATGAGTGCTTTTTTCAAAGTGTTGTGTTCCCTTGACGGTGGGTGCCTGCCTGCGGGGAGGAGGGGAGCTTCAGCCGCGGCCGTAGGTGTCTTCAAACCGCACGATGTCGTCCTCGCCCAGGTAGCTGCCGGACTGCACCTCGATGATCTCCAGCGGCACCTTGCCCGGGTTGGCCAGGCGGTGCACCTCGCCCAGGGGGATGTAGGTGCTCTGGTTCTCGGTCAGCAGCAGCTTCTTGTCGCCGCAGGTCACCTCGGCCGTGCCTTTGACCACGATCCAGTGCTCCGCCCGGTGGTGGTGCTTTTGCAGACTCAAGGACGCCCCGGGCTTGACCAGGATGCGCTTGACCTGGAAGCGCTCACCGGCGTCGATGCTGTCGTACCAGCCCCAGGGCCGGTGCACCTTGCGGTGCGCGGTGTGCTCCTCGCGCTGCTGGCGGCTGAGCGCGCCGACGATCGCCTTCACCTCCTGGCTGCGAGAGCGCTCGCTCACCAGCACGGCGTCGGCCGTTTCCACCACCACCACGTCTTGCAGGCCGATCACGCCCACCAGGCGGTGCGTGGCGTGCACCAGGGTGCGCTGGCTGTCGTGCAGCAGCACGTCACCGGTGGCGGCATTGCCGTCAGCGTCCTGCGGGGCCACCTGCCACACGGCGTCCCAGGCGCCCAGGTCGTTCCAGCCGGCGTCCAGCGGCACCATGCGGATGTCCACGCCGCTGCCCGGGCACTTCTCCAGCACCGCGTAGTCCACCGACTCCGCCGGCACGGCCTCGAAGGCAGCTTTGTCTGGGCGGATGAAGAGGGCGTCGGTGCTGCGCTTTTGAAAGGCTGCGCGCGTGGCGGCCAGGATGTCGGGGCGGAAGCGCTCCAGCGCATTCAGCCAGGTGCTGGCGCGCAGCACAAAGATGCCGCCATTCCAGAAGTAGCCACCTTCGGCAAGGTAGGCGGTGGCGGTGGCGAGATCGGGTTTTTCGACGAAGCGCTGGACAGGGAGGGCGGGCGCTGTGGTGTCAGGCGTGCTGGGTGGTGTGCTCTCGCTCGTGCTTGGGTTTGACGGAGCGCTTGAAGTACCGCTTGCGTTCGGTCGGTCGGCGGGGCTTGCGCCCGAGGCCTGACCCGCCTGGATGTATCCATACCCCGTCTCCGGCCGGTCAGGCGTGATGCCCAGGATGACCACAGCACCGTCGGCTGCCTGCGCTGCTGCCTGTTCTAGCGCTTCGGTGAAGGCGGCTGGGTCAGTCACCGTCTGGTCGGCTGGGGTGATCACCAGCACCGGGTCGGCCCCGTCTTGGGTGGCCTGCAGCGCGGCCAGAGTCACGGCGGGTGCGGTGTTGCGCCCGGCGGGCTCCAGCACCACGGCCGAGGGCGTGCAGCGGGCCTCGCGCAGCTGGTCCAGGATCAGGAAGCGGTGCTCCTCGTTGCCCACCACGATGGGCGCAGCCGCACCACCCAGCGCGGCCAGCCGCAACGCGGCCTGCTGCAGCAGGCTCTCGTTGCCTTGCAGCACCAGAAACTGCTTGGGGTAGCCCGCGCGCGACAGCGGCCATAGCCGCGTGCCCGAGCCGCCGGCCATGATGACGGGTTGGAGGGGGATGGAAACGGCAGTCAAGTCGGCACCTTTTCGGTCTTTGCAGTCGACCGTGCCCGAATTGTGCTGTTCGAACCAGAAAGTCCAGCAGACAGCGCTTGAAATTCGTCAACTGGACGAGTTCGATCCCGCGTAAGCGCCTTGAACCGCCGACACCAAGCTTTGCTGCTCCCCATGTCGTGCGCTCTGGAGCCTGGTCTAGGACGGCCGCCTTCACAAATTAGTCCACCACTTGGTCCGCTGTCCGGTAACATCCTTCCAGGTGCGCCGCACCAGGAGAAAAGATGATGTCCACGGCCGTCAATGTTCATGATGCCAAGACCCACTTCTCGCGCTTGCTCGACCGCGCGCATGCGGGAGAGGAAATTGTCTTGGCCAAGGCCGGAAAGCCCTATGCCCGGCTCATGCCCTTAGAGGCACCGGTCCCTCAGCGCCGCCCAGGGCGTCTCAAGGGCAAGGTGGACGCAGTGTTCTTTGATCCGTTACCCGAAGCCGATATGGTTCTCTGGGAAGGCGCCGAGGGCCGAGTTTGAAGCTCCTTCTCGATACCCATGCACTGCTATGGTGGTGGGTCGATGACCCGCAATTGAGCGCCAATGCCCGGCGGCTGATCCAGGCTGCAGGCAGCGAGGTTTGGGTCAGCGCCGCCAGTGCCTGGGAGGTGGCTACCAAGCAGCGCCTGGGCAAGTTGCCGGGGATGCCGTCCGACTTGTGCGCCAACTGGTTGACGCTCTTGCAGGCCGACGGCTTTCAGCCGCTTGCCATCACGACCGCCCACGCACTCAGGGCGGGTCAATTGAGCAGCGATCATCGTGATCCCTTCGACCGGATGTTGGCCGCACAAGCTCTATCCGAAAACGCCACCCTGGTGACCACCGATCCGGCATTCAAGACTCTTGGGTGCGCCGCAGTCTGGTGAGGCTACAAGGTGGCGCGCAGCGACCGTGCTCAGCCCGGCATGGCGACCTGAATCAGCAGCGGCAGATTGAGCTTATGCGGCCCGCTGAATTCCCTCGTTGAACCCTGCGGAGCTTCGACTCCACCTCCAGCTGTCATCGCACATCTGCGCCAGGCCTCTGCCGGCCTGCCAACCCAGCGCCTTGAACGCCTGTGACGCATCTGCCCAGCAGGCTGCCACGTCCCCCGGCCGCCGGGGTGCCATGCGCAGCGGGATCTCTCGGCCGCTGGCCTGTGAGTACGCGCTCACCACCTCCAGCACGCTGTGGCCCTGGCCGGTGCCGAGATTGAGGGTGAGCGCATCGCCGCCGGCCAGCAGCCAGCGCAGGGCGGCCACGTGGCCTTCGGCCAGGTCCATCACGTGGAGGTAGTCGCGCACGCCCGTGCCGTCGGGGGTGGGGTAGTCGTCGCCAAAGACCTGCAGGAAAGGCCGCTGGCCGGCGGCCACCTGGGCCACGTAGGGCATGAGGTTGTTGGGCGTGCCGCGCGGCTCCTCGCCAATCAGGCCACTCTCATGGGCGCCCACGGGGTTGAAGTAGCGCAGCGTGGCAGTGCGCCAGTCGGGGTCGGCCTGGGCCAGGTCTCGCAGCAGGGTCTCGCCCATCAGCTTGGTCTGGCCGTAGGGATTGGTGGCGGACAGGGGAGCGTCTTCGGGAATGGGCAGGTGCTCTGGCGCGCCGTAGACGGTGGCGCTGGAACTGAAGACCAGCCGGCGGCAGCCGTGTGCTTGCATCACCCGACAGGTGGTCAGCAGGCCGCCCAGGTTGTTGGCGTAGTAGGCCAGGGGCTGCGAGGTGGACTCGCCCACCGCTTTCAGCGCCGCAAAGTGCACCACGGCGTCGATGCGGTGGCGGGAGAAGACCGCCCCCAGATCTGCCGCGCTGCAGACGTCCACCTGCTCGAAGACCGGCGTCTGCCCGGTCAGCCGCTGAAGGCGGGGCAGCACGCCGGGCGAACTGTTGGTGAAGTTGTCGACACCCACTACCGCAAAGCCGGCTTGGGCCAGCGCCACCCAGGTGTGCGAGCCGATGTAGCCGCAGGCCCCGGTGAGCAAGATGGTGGCGCCGTTCACCATGCCAGGCGGCCGAAGCAGCTGAAGGTCCGCACCGAATAGGGCGTGCTGAGCGTGCCGTCGGCCTGCCGCCGCTCGGTGGCGGCCTCGCAGCCCAGCTGGCTGCTGCGGCGGGGTGCCCAGCGCAAGCCCAGCGCGGCCTGAGAGGTGGTGTCGTGGCCTCGGGCGGTTGACGGGGGGGCGCCGTTGGCCCCTGCCGACAGCGCCAGGGTGCGCCGGGTGGAAGCCACGGTCGCCACGGCCTTCACCTTGGCGGTGACGTCCTTCTCGGCCGTCACGGCCAAGCGCGTCAGCACCACGCCCTCATCCAGATGCCCGCCCGGAAGCACCACCGCCCCTGTGCCGTCGTAGCCATAGCGCTCCAGGTAGGCGTCCTGTCCCAGGTCGCGCACGGCCCGCACTGCCAGACGCAAGGGGCTGCGCGGAGCCCACTGCCAGGCCAGGGCGCCCGTCAGGCCCGAAAAGTTACGCTCCTCGCGCAAGTCGTACCGCGCCCTCGTGGGGCTGGCCCGCAGGTACAGGCGGTGGGCTCCACTGGGCGCCCAGGCCAGCCAGAGGTCCAGTGCGCGGCTGCGGTAGCGGTCGTCCAACCCCGGGCTCGTGGCGGAATCGGGGTAGTGGCCGCGGGTTTCGCGCCAGGCAGCGCCCCAGGAACTGACCCCGCTCGGCCGCCATCGCAAGCCCAGTGAGGCCGATCTGCTGCGCAGCTCCGCACCGTCGAAGGCGGGGTCGCTGAAGTCCACGCTGCGCGCGCCGATCTGCCCTTCCAGGCTCAGCAGACCCGCGCCGCCCAGGCGGAACAGGGCCGCCGCCTCGCGGTCGGTCTCCAGGTTACGCTGGCGGGGAGCAAAGGCCGCGTCCGGGTCCAGCGGCCGCAGCGTTCGTGCGGCTGCCGCACGCACCTGCCCCGACAGCCGCTGCGCGGTTTCCCAGTCCAGCCGCAAAGCACCCTGGGCGGCCTCGTGGTTCTGCTCTTCGTGAAGTCGGTAGCGCAGCGCCTGCAGTCCGGCCTGGCCTGACAGGCGTTGCCGGCCCATGGGCTGGTCCAGCGAGAGGTCCAAGGACGTGGTGGACACGGTGTCGGACCGGGACGCCCCCTGCGACGGCCAGATGCCGCCAGGCAGCCTGAACAGGTTGCTGTCGTGGCTCAGGCTCTGTGTGACCGCACCCCCCCATCCGGGGCCTTCGGCCCAGGCAGGGCTGCACAGCGCGAGTGCGCAGACGGTGCCGCCCAGGGCGCCGCGCAAGGCCGGCCGTGCGATGGCGGAGGATTCAGTACGCATGTCGATCTCCCAAAACCAGGCCCACCGTGCGGGCGATGATCCGCAGGTCCAGGCCCAGCGACCAATGCCGCAGGTACTCCAGGTCGTACTCGACGCGGGAGCGCATCTTGTCCAGCGTGTCGGTCTCGCCACGATGGCCGTTGACCTGGGCCCAGCCCGTGATGCCCGGCTTGACCTTGTGGCGCACCATGTAAGCCTGAACCAGCTCGCGGTATTCGTCGTTGTGGGCCACGGCGTGGGGCCGTGGGCCGACGATGCTCATCGAGCCCTGCAGCACGTTGAAGAACTGCGGCAGCTCGTCCAGCGAGGTGCGGCGGATGAAGGCCCCGAAAGGCGTGATGCGCGGGTCGCCGCGCGTGGCCTGCTTGACCACGGGGCCGTTGTCCTGCGTGCGCATGGAGCGGAACTTCCACACCATGATCTCGCGCCCGTCCAGGCCGTTGCGCCGTTGCCTAAAGAGCACGGGCCCGGGTGAGCTGAGCTTCACCCCGAGCGCCACGGCCAGCATCAGCGGCGAGATCAGCACCAGGATCAGGCTGGCCAGCAGCAGGTCTTCCGCCCGCTTGATGAGTTGGTTCACGCCTGTGAAGGGCGTCTCGCACAGGCCCACGACGGGCACACCGTTCACGTCTTGCAGCCTGCCCTGGATGATGCTGATGCCCAGCAGGTCCGGCACGTAGTGCACCGACACCGTGGTGTCCTGCAGCGCCTGGAGTAAGTGCTGCCCGCGTGAAGCCCGGTAGACGCCTTCGTCCTGATCGGCAGGGCATTCCATGGCGTGCGGGCCGGCGTGCCCGGGGGCCCGTTCGCTCGCGCCCAGCGGAAGGGTGATGTAAACGTCCTGGATGGCGTTTTGGTGGATGAAGTCCACCACCTCGGCCAGGTCGCCCTGGCGCATCCGGCGGGCGCCGGGGTCCAGCCGGTGGTCCAGCCGGTCATCGAAGCACCCCAGCAACTCCACGCCTTGCTCAGCCTGCCGGCGCAGGGCCTGGGCCACCCGCGAGGCCAGCGGCCCTGCGCCCACCACGATGGCGCGTCGGCGCTGTGCCGGGCGGCGGCGCCACCAACGCGCCAGCGGCCCCGCCGCCTGCGTGGCCAGCCCCGTGAGCACCACTGTGCTCACCCAGGCGCCGGTCAGGGCGCGCAGGTCCATCGAGTTCAGCGTGTTACTAGCCCACATGCCCGCCCACAGCACGGCGCCGCGGGCCAGCCAGGTGGCTGACAGCTCGGCCCAAGCCGACATCGCAGGCATGTCCAGGCGCTGCCGGCCGGGAAAGCTCAACACCAGCACCACCATCGCCATCACCAGATCAGCACGGCCGGGCTGGCCGTGTGCCGCCCAGGCCCAGCCCAGCACGCTGCCTGCCGCCAGTAAGGGCTCCAGCGCGGCGGCTATCCAGCCAGCCACCGTGACCGGAGCGGCGAAGAACGTACGCCCCAGGGGCGCCGTGCTCAGGGGCCCGAACCGGTGAACCTGGCCCTGCCCCGTGCCTGGCGTTGCCGACGCCCTGCTGACCCTGCCTTGCACCGCCATTGACCTCCCGCCCGATGTCTGAACCGTTGCCACCGGCTGTGCCCATGGCACAGCCCAGCCCTCGCGGTGACGCCGCGGCCTCGCTTGCACCTTCCAGTGCCTGAGCCCGCGACGGCGGCCTCCCTACAATCCAGCGCATGAGGCCCGCCCTGCACGAGATGCTCGCCCCAGCCGCCATCGAGCGGTTGACCTTGCTCATCAACCATGTGCTGGGGCGCGAGCCTGTGGCCATGGAGCGCTTGAAGCCGCACGCTGGCCGCGTGGTGCTGTTGCAGGCCGAGGGTTGGCCGGCCTTGCTGCCGCCCTGGCCTGTGCTGGCCTTTCGGGTGACGCCGGCCGGCCTGCTGGAGTGGTGCGGGCAGGAAGCCTCGCCCGCCCCCGACCTGCAGGTGAGGCTGGATGCTTCGAACCCCGCGATGCTCGTGCTGGGTGCGCTGTCCGGCCGCCAGCCGGCGGTGCACGTGGAAGGAGACGCGCGCCTGGCCGGCGACGTCAACTGGTTGCTCGAGAACCTGCGCTGGGACCTGGCTGACGACCTTCAACGCCTGCTCGGCCCCGCGCCGGCGCAGTTGCTGGCCCAGGCGGGGCCCGCCATCCAGAAGGCACTGGCCCAGTTGGCGCCCTTGGCTTCCGGCTTGGTCAGCCGCTGTGCGGCGGCCTTCGGCGGTGTAGCCCCTGGGGCGGCGGGTGGCCCTTTCTCGTCACCGCGTCCGTGAGCGCATCCGCCGCGCCTGCGCTTTGGCATCAGGCCCTTCTGACCGCTTTTGCCGCTTTTTCCGCTCCATCGCCCCGTCGCGTCGTAGGTGCCACGCTCTCATGCTGACCACCCGCAGCCCGCATGAAGCTTCCATGAGGCGGCCATGAGACGCGTGGCTCGGCTGTGGTTCATCGCCTTCACCGTCCTGCGCTTCGGCCTGGACGAGGTGGCGCTGGGCAGCTTCCGTCAGCCCTGGGTGCGGCTGCTGGTGCGTATCGTCACCATCGGCCGCGACCTGAACGCCCCGCGCGGCGTGCGCTTGCGCCAGGCCCTGGAGCGGCTGGGGCCCATCTTCGTGAAGTTTGGACAGGTGCTGTCCACCCGCCGCGACCTGGTGCCGCAAGACCTGGCCGAGGAACTGGCACTCCTGCAGGACCGCGTGCCGCCTTTCCCGGCCGCGCAGTCGGCGGCGCTGGTGGAGCGGGCACTCGGGCGGCCGCTGGAGGCGATCTTCGAGCGCTTTGAGGCCGAACCTGTGGCCAGCGCCTCCATCGCCCAGGTGCACTTTGCCCGGCTGCGCGGTGACCTGCCCGGCCGTGTGGGCGAGGCCCACGCCGGGCGCGAGGTGGCGGTCAAGGTGCTGCGCCCGGGCATGCTCTCGGCCATCGAGAGCGATCTGGAACTGCTGCATACCCTGGCGCGCTGGGTGGAGCGCTTGAGTGCCGATGGCCGTCGGCTGAAGCCGCGCGAGGTGGTGTCGGAGTTCGACACCCACCTGCATGACGAGCTGGACCTGGTGCGCGAGGCGGCCAATGCCACGCAGCTGCGCCGCAACATGCAGGACCTGGGCCTGGTGATGGTGCCGGAGATGGTGTGGGACCTGTGCACCCCCACCGTCATCGTCATGGAGCGCATGAACGGCGTGCCTATCGGGCAGGTGCAGCGCCTGCGCGAGGCGGGCGTGGATTTCAAGAAGCTCGCGCGCGACGGCGTGACCATCTTCTTCACCCAGGTGTTCCGCGACGGCTTCTTCCATGCCGACATGCACCCGGGCAACATCCAGGTGAGCCTGGACCCCGCCACCTTCGGCCGCTACATCGCGCTGGACTTCGGCATCATCGGCACGCTCACCGAGCTGGACAAGGACTACCTGGCGCAGAACTTCATCGCCTTCTTCCGCCGCGACTACAAGCGCGTGGCCGAGCTGCATGTGGAGTCCGGCTGGGTGCCGCCGGATACCCGCATCGACTCGTTGGAAAGCGCCATCCGCGCGGTGTGCGAGCCGCAGTTCGAGCGGCCGCTGAAGGACATCTCTCTCGGCCAGGTGCTGCTGCGCCTGTTTCAGACCTCGCGCCGCTTCAACGTGGAGATCCAGCCGCAGCTGGTGCTGCTGCAGAAGACGCTGCTCAACATCGAGGGCCTGGGCCGCGAGCTCGACCCCGATCTGGACCTGTGGACCACGGCCAAGCCCTTCCTGGAGCGCTGGATGAACGAGCAGGTGGGCTGGCGCGCCTTTGCCGACCGTTTCAAGGCCGAGGCGCCGCGCTACGCGCACCTGCTGCCGGAGCTGCCGCGGCTGGTGCACGCGGCGCTCAAGCGCCCGCCCGAGCGGGAGCCGGCCGTGCTGCTGGCCCTGCTGGCCGAGCAGCGGCGCACCAACCGGCTGTTGCAGGGCCTGGTCTGGGGTGCCCTGGGCTTCTTGCTGGGCATGGTGATTGCAAGGGCCTGGCTGACCCCTTAAAGAGCAGGCGTTTGTCCCCGAAGCGGTGCAGCCGCCGGGCGCGCCGATACACTCCCGCCGCCCGCAAATCGCCGCCAACGGGGTGGCACCTGTGCAGACCAAGCATCAACCTGGAGCTCTCCCATGCTGATCACTTTCGTCGTTGTCTACATGGCGGTGACCATCGCCATCGGCCTGCTGGCTGCCCGCCGCGTGCATGGCGCCAAGGACTATCTGGTGGCCGGCCGCAGCCTGCCGCTGTACATGAACGTTGCCACGGTGTTTGCCACCTGGTTTGGTGCGGAGACGGTGCTCTCCGTTTCGGCCACCTTCGCCAAGGACGGCCTGAGCGGCGTGCCGGGCGACCCTTTCGGCGCTTCGCTGTGCCTGGTGCTGGCAGCGCTGCTGTTCGCTCGCCTGTTCTACCGCATGAACCTGCTGACCATCGGTGACTTCTACAAGCACCGCTACGGCAAGTTCGTGGAGGTGCTGACCAGCGTGGCCATCGTGCTCTCCTACCTGGGGTGGACCTCAGCGCAACTCACCGCGCTCGGCCTGGTCATCCACGTGCTGACGGGCGGTGCCATCGACTTCACCACCGCCATCATGCTGGGTGCGGCCATCGTGGTGGTTTACACCATCTTCGGCGGCATGTGGTCCGTGGCCTTCACCGACCTCTTCCAGACCATCATCATCCTGATCGGCTTGACGGCCGTGGCGTGGCTGGTGGGCGACATGGCCGGTGGGCCGGCCAAGGTGATCTCGCAGGCCGCCTCGGAGGGCAAGCTGATCTTGTTCGACTTGAACATGGACGCCGCGGGTTGGTGGGCCATGGCCGGTGCCTTCTTTGCCTTCGCCTTCGGCTCCATCCCGCAGCAGGACGTGTTCCAGCGCATGACCAGCGCCAAGGACGAGAAGACGGCCGTGCGCGGCACGGTGATCGGCGGCCTGGTGTATTTCTGCTTCGCTTTCGTCCCCATGTACATCGCTTTCGCGGCGGTGGTGAATGCGCCGGAACTGGCCAAGCTCTTTGAGAGCGAGGACGCGCGCGAGATCCAGCGCATCCTGCCTGACCTGGTGCTGGGCAAGATGCCGATGTGGGCGCAGATCATGTTCTTCGGCGCGCTGCTGTCGGCCATCCTGTCCACGGCCAGCGGTGCCTTGCTGGCCCCCACGGCCACCTTCACCGAGAACGTGCTGCGGCCCTTCGTGCCCAACATGAGCGACCGCCAGATGCTGCTGACGCTGCGCCTGGTGCTGGTCATCTTCTCTGGCTGCGCCCTGGCCTTTGCCGTCAACAGCAAGAGCACCATGTACGAGATGGTGCAGAACGCCTACAACGTGACCTTGTGCGGTGCCTTCGTGCCGCTGGTGGCGGGTGCTTACTGGAAGCGCGCCAACACCCAGGGCGCGCTGCTGTCGGTGGTGCTGGGCATCGGCACCTGGCTGACGGCCACGCAGGTGGCGCCTGAGTCCATGATCCCGGCCAACCTGCTGGGGCTGTTTGCCTCCATCATCGGCATGCTGATGGGCTCGCTAGCCCCGACCATCGTGGCCAACCGCGGCCACTCCATCGAGCATGTGCTCAAGCACCATGCCCACCAAGGTGCGGCCGGCGCGAAAGGCCACTGAGACCCGGGGCGCCAGAGCGGGGCGGAAACTTATAATGCGCGGTTTTCGTCCCCTCTTTCGTCCCTTCGTGCGCCCATGCCGATCTACGCCTACAAGTGCGAGTCCTGCGGACACCGTCAGGACGTCCTGCAGAAGATTTCCGACCCTCTGCTGACGGTGTGCCCCGCTTGCGGGGCGTCCAGTTACGTCAAGCAAGTCACCGCCGCGGGCTTTCAGCTGAAGGGCTCAGGCTGGTACGTCACCGACTTCCGTGACGGCGGCGGCAAGAAGCCGGGAGCAGCCGCCGACAAGGCTGACGACAAGAGCGCTGACAAGCCCGCCGAGGCGGGTGCCGACAAGGCGGCTGCAGCCGCTCCTGCGGTGGCCGACTCGTCTTCTGGCGCGGCCCCTTCACCGGCGCCTGCCCCCGCTGCCGCACCGCCGCCCGCGGCCTCCTCATGAAGAAGTACCTGCTGGCCGGCCTGCTGGCTTGGGCACCCATCGGCATCACGCTGTGGGTGCTGACCTGGTTGCTGGGCTCGATGGACGGCCTGTTCGGGCTGCTGCTGGCGGGCACGCAGGCGGTGCTGCCGCCCACCACGCACGCGGCCATCGAGCAGTTGCGTCACGTCCCGGGCCTGAGCGTCATCGTGCTGGCCACCTTGCTCTTGCTCACCGGCATGTTCGTCACCAACGTGGTGGGGCAGTGGGTGGCACGGCAGTGGAACCGGGTGTTGCAGAACATCCCCATCGTCAAGTCGATCTACAGCTCGGTCAAGCAGGTTTCTGACACGCTGTTTTCCAGCAACGGCAATGCTTTCCGCGAGGCCGTGCTGGTGCAGTACCCGCGCGCTGGGGCCTGGACGGTGGCCTTTGTGACGGGCAAGCCCGGTGGCGAGGTGGCTCGCCACCTGGGTGCGGAGCACGTGAGCATCTACGTGCCCACCACGCCCAACCCCACCTCGGGCTTCTTCCTGATGGTGCCGCGCGCTGACGTGGTGCCGCTGGACATGAGCGTGGACCAGGCGCTGAAGTACATCATCTCCATGGGGGTGGTGGTGCCGCCACCGCCTTCGCCCCCTCCGGCACGGCCGGGGGAGGCCGACCCCAATCCGCGGGGCTGAACGCGCCGGCCTGCGTTCAGTCCTGAGGGCTCACCGGCCCCTCCCCGCCGACACCGCGGTAGCCCCTTGGGGCTGCGCCGCCGCCCCTGCCGCCCACATTGGCCGGCCCGGGCTCCAGACAGCACGACATTTTTTGGAGAGACCCCATGAGAACGACTTATTGCGGCCTGGTCAGCGAGACGCTGATGGGGCAGACCGTGACCCTGATGGGCTGGGCCCACCGCCGCCGAGACCACGGCGGTGTCATCTTCATCGACCTGCGCGACCGCGAAGGCCTGGTGCAAGTGGTGTGCGACCCCGACCGCCCGGAGATGTTCCGCACCGCCGAGGGCGTGCGCAACGAGTTCTGCCTGAAGATCGTGGGCCTGGTGCGCCCGCGCCCGGCCGGCACCGAGAACGCCAACCTCACCAGCGGCAAGATCGAGATCCTGTGCCACGAGCTGGAGGTGCTCAACGCCAGCGTCACGCCGCCCTTCCAACTCGACGACGACAACCTGTCCGAGACCGTGCGCCTGACGCACCGGGTGCTGGACCTGCGCCGCCCGGCCATGCAGAAGAACATGATGCTGCGTTACCGCGTGGCCATCGAGGTGCGCAAGTTCCTGGACGAGCAGGGCTTCGTGGACATCGAGACCCCCATGCTCACCAAGAGCACGCCCGAGGGCGCGCGCGACTACCTGGTGCCCAGCCGCGTGCATGACGGCACCTTCTTCGCGCTGCCGCAAAGCCCGCAGCTGTTCAAGCAGTTGCTGATGGTGGCGGGCTTCGACCGCTACTACCAGATCACCAAGTGCTTCCGCGACGAGGACCTGCGCGCCGACCGCCAGCCCGAGTTCACGCAGATCGACATCGAGACCTCTTTCCTGAAGGAGGACGAGATCCGCGCCATCACCGAGGCCATGATCCGCCATGTGTTCCGCCGCGCCATGGGTGTGGAGTTGCCGGTGTACCCGGTGATGAGCTACGCCGATGCGATGGCCAAGTACGGCTCTGACAAGCCCGACCTGCGCGTGAAGCTGGAGTTCACCGAGCTCACTTCGGTGATGAAGGATGTGGACTTCAAGGTCTTCTCCGGCCCGGCCAACAACCCCGGCGGGCGGGTGGTGGCGCTGCGCGTGCCGCAAGGCGGCGAGATGAGCCGTGGCGAGATCGACGCGTACACCGAGTTCGTCAAGATCTACGGCGCCAAGGGCCTGGCCTGGATCAAGGTCAACGACGCGGGCAAGGGCCGTGACGGCCTGCAAAGCCCCATCGTGAAGAACCTGCACGACAGCGCCATCGAGCAGATCATCGCCAAGACCGGCGCTTGCAATGGCGACCTGATCTTCTTTGGCGCCGACAAGGCCAAGGTGGTGAACGATGCCATCGGCGCCCTGCGCGTGAAGGTGGGCCACAGCGACTTCGGCCGTTCCAAGGGCTTGTTCGAAGACCGCTGGGCGCCGCTGTGGGTGGTGGACTTCCCGATGTTCGAGCACGACGAGGACGCCGACCGCTGGGTGGCTGTGCACCACCCGTTCACGGCGCCCAAGGACGGGCACGAGAACCTCATGGACACCGACCCCGGCGCCTGCGTGGCCAAGGCCTACGACATGGTGCTCAACGGCTGGGAAATCGGTGGCGGCTCGGTGCGTATCCACCGCGCCGAGGTGCAGCGCAAGGTGTTCGACGCGCTGAAGATCTCGCCCGAGGACGCCAAGGTCAAGTTCGGTTTCCTGCTGGACGCGCTGCAGTACGGCGCGCCTCCGCATGGCGGCCTGGCCTTCGGCCTGGACCGCATTGCCACGCTGATGGCGGGTGCGGACTCCATCCGCGACGTCATCGCCTTCCCCAAGACGCAGCGTGCCCAGTGCCTGCTGACCGGCGCCCCCAGCCACGTGGACGAAGCCCAGCTGCGCGAGCTCCACATCCGTCTGCGCAACCCGCAGCCGGCTTGATGAGCGTGCAGGGCGCGGCCTTGAGCAGGCTCCTGTCATGACCGCGCCCCGCCCGCCCAAGATCCCCGAGTCGGTGCTGGTGGTGATCTACACCCCGGCGCTGGACGTGCTGCTGATCGAGCGTGCAGACAAGCCCGGTTTCTGGCAAAGCGTCACCGGCTCCAAGGACCGGCTCGACGAGCCGCTGGCCGAGACCGCCGTGCGCGAGGTGGCCGAGGAAACAGGCATCACCGTCGGCAGTACCGAAGTGCCCATGGCGAACCTGCTCGACTGGGGATTGCGCAACGTCTACGAGATCTACCCCGTTTGGCGGCATCGTTACGCACCGGGTGTCACGCACAACACCGAGCATGTGTTCGGGCTGTGCGTGCCCGCCGGCATTGACGTGACCCTGAGCCCCCGCGAACACCTCCGGTTTGAATGGTTGCCCTGGCAGGAAGCGGCGCACCGCTGCTTTTCACCCAGCAATGCCGAGGCGATTCTGCAGTTGCCCCGCTTCGTGTAGCCTCGCAGGCCATGCCTGCTGCCCGAGACCGCGCCGCGCCCCACGCCACGCACCGCCTGCCGGTGCACACGGCTCGTGGCCCCGAGACGTTGCAAGAGGTGCTGCGGGTGGCCACTTACAACATCCACAAGGGTGTGCGTGGCCTGGGCCCGCGCAAGCGGCTGGAGATCCACAACCTGGGCCTGGCGGTAGAGAGCTTTGACGCCGACGTGGTGTGCCTGCAGGAGGTGCGGCTGTTTCACCACCGCGATGCGCGGCGCTTTCGGCACGGCCGGCAGGGCTGGCCCGAGGGCGGGCAGGCTGACTTCTTGGCGCCCGAGGGCTACGAGGTGGCCTACCGTACCAACGCCGTCACCCGCCACGGCGAGCATGGCAACGCCCTGCTCAGCCGCTGGCCGATTGGCGAGGTGGCACACCACGACGTGAGCGACCACCGCTTCGAGCAGCGCGGCCTGCTGCATGTGCCCGTCCTGTGGAACGGCAACCTTGTGCACGTGGTGGTGGCCCACTTCGCACTGCTGCACTCCGGGCGCGTGCGCCAGGTGCAGCGCCTGGCCGAGTACCTGGCGGCCGAGGTGCCAGCGGGTGAGCCCTTGATGGTGGCGGGGGACTTCAACGACTGGAGCGAGAAGCTCGACGCCCCCATGCGCGACATCGGGCTGGCGCGTGCCTCAGACCCGGCCCCGCCCGGCTGGCCCGCCGTGCACAAACCCACCTTCCCGGCGCTGGCGCCGGTGTTTGCGCTGGACCGGGTGTACCTGCGCGGCCTGCGCTGCCGCTCCACCCTGGTGCCGCGCGGGGCAGGCTGGCGCAAGTGGTCTGACCACCTGCCGCTGCTGGTGGAGTTGGAGGCGGCATGAGCGCCGTGAGCGCAACCGAACCTCTGCTCGCGCCCTTCGAGGGCGGCCACCGCGTGGCGCTCATGCGCGGCGGTGATGAGTTGTTCCCGGCCATGGTGAGTGCCATCGAGGCGGCCCGCACGGAGGTCTGGCTGGCCGCCTACATCTTCAATGACGACCCCTCGGGCCGCCGCGTGGTGCAGGCCTTGCGCGACGCCGCCGAGCGCGGCGTTCAGGTGCGCCTGATCGTGGACGGCTTCGGCAGCAATGGCCGCATCGCCGTGCTGCGCCGCCAGCTGCAGGGCAGCCAGGTCGGCTTCGAGGTTTTCCGCTCGCTGGAGCGCTGGTGGGCCTGGAGCCACCCCAGCCAGTTGCGCCGCATGCACCAGAAGCTGTGTGCGGTGGACGGTCACCTGGCTTTCGTGGGTGGCATCAACGTGGTGGATGACCGCTTTGACGTGCAGCACGGCTGGACCGAGGAGCCGCGCCTGGACTTCGCCGTGCAGGTGCAGGGGCAGGTGGCGGCTGAGGTGCAGCGCCTGATCCACGCGCTGTGGACCCGGGCCCATGTGGGCCGGGGCTGGCGCGAGGAGGTGGCGCTGCTGGCCCAGAGCCCGGAGCCGGTGCAGCGTGTGGTGCAGATGATCCGCGACATGCGCGCCAACGCACCGCAGATGCCCCGCCCGGTGGGGGAACGGCGCCGGCGCTTGAGGGATTGGTTGCGCGGTGAGGCGCCGGACGGCCCGCAGGAGGCCGCCGGATTTGCGCGGGTGGCCGGCGCCCCGGCGCGGGTGGCCTTGGTGGTGCGCGACAACGTGACGCACCGCCGGGCCATCGAGCGCGCCTATGTCGAGGCCATCGGCCAGGCGCGTGAGCGCATCGACATCGCCTGCTCCTACTTCTATCCGGGCCGGGCGTTCCGCCGTGCGCTTCGCCGAGCGGCGGCGCGCGGGGTGCGCATCCGTCTGCTGATGCAGGGCAAGATCGACTACCGTCTCGCCGGTCTGGCGGCGCGCGTGCTGTACGACGAGATGCTGGCACGCGGCGTGCGCATCTACGAGTACACGCCGGCCTTCCTGCACGCCAAGGTGGCGGTGGTGGACGGGCAGTGGGCCACGGTGGGCAGTTCCAACATCGACCCGCTGTCGCTGCTGCTGAACCTGGAAGCCAACGTTGTGGTGCTGGACGAGGCTTTCGCTGCGAGCCTGAGCGCTCAGCTGGAGCAGGCCTTTGCCGCGTCCCAGGAGGTCACCGCACCGCCCGTGCGGCCTGGCCTGCGGGGTTGGTTGATGCGCGGCTTTGTGGCCTGGGTGGCCAACGTCTACCTGCGCGCGGCGGGCATCACCGGGCGGTACTGATCACGCAGGTTGCGGAGCGCGCCGGTACGCCGCTGCTCCCCCACGCCATTCGGGCTGAGCTTGTCGAAAACCTGATGGTGAGGCCGCTCGCCAGCAAAGGCCCTCAGGCGGCCGGCGGCTGGCCGAAGCGGTTGGGCCCGGGCGTGCCCTTCACAAACCCGTTGTCGATCAGCGCCCAGAACCAGCCGATCACCGGGATCAGCGTCACCAGCACCCACCAGGGCGCGCGGTTGCGGTCCTGCCAGCGCTTGGCCGACACCGCGATGGCGGGCCACACCAGCAGGAGGTTGACGAAGGTCTCGATGTAGCCTTGCTCCACCCCGGCAATTCCCAGCAGCAGGGTGAGCAGCAGGCCCAGGCCCAGCAAGGCCAGCACGCCGTAGAGCCAGAAGGTACGCCGGGAGACCCGTCCCTTGACGGACAGGAAGATGTGCAGCGGTGAGCTGGGGTCCTGGAACATGTCGATTCGGTGGGCGGGCTGGCGGCGCGAGATGATCGAACGCAAAGAGAATCTCACATCGTGATCAACAGCGCTGACAAGGACCTGATCGTCCTCACGCCCGAAGGGCTGTATTGCCCGGCGGGCGACTTCCATATCGACCCCTGGCGGCCGGTGGCGCGCGCTGTCATCACCCATGCCCATGCCGACCACGCCAGACGCGGCCATGACGCCTATCTGTGCAGTGCACTGGGTGAGGGCGTGCTGCGCTCCCGCTTGGGCAGCATCCAGCTCCAGACCCTGGGCTACGGGCAGCGCCTGACCATCGGCGGGGCCACGGTCAGCCTGCATCCGGCCGGCCATGTGCTGGGGTCGGCGCAGGTGCGGGTGGAGCACCGCGGACGGGTCTGGGTGGCGTCGGGGGACTACTTCCTCACCGGTGAGCACACGGCCGACCTTGACGCAGCGCCCGAAACAGACGCAGATGCACCCGTCAATGGGCGGGCCCCTACTCAGGCGGCCAATGCCCCGCAGGCAGCCCATTCCCGCCAGGTAGCCAACGCCACCTGCGACGCCTTCGAGCCCGTACGCTGCGACTGCTTCATCACCGAGAGCACCTTTGGGCTGCCCATCTACCGCTGGCGAGCGCCTGGCGCGGTGTTCGCCGATATCAACCGCTGGTGGTCGAACAACGCCCAAGAAGGCCGCGCCAGCCTGCTGCTGGCCTACAGCTTTGGCAAGGCGCAACGCTTGCTGGCCGGCGTGGATGCGTCCATCGGGCCCGTGGTGGTGCACGGTTCGGTGGAAGGGCTCAACGAGGCCTACCGCGCGGCGGGCGTGCCGCTGCCGGCCACCCAGCGCCTGGAGGCTGTCAAGGACCGCAGCCTGCTGCGCCGCGCCCTGGTGGTGGCCCCGCCTTCGGTGCGCGGCAGCGCCTGGGCGGCCCGCCTGGGCGAGTGCAGCGATGCGTTTGCCAGCGGCTGGATGCAGCTTCGCGGCGCCCGCCGCCGTCAGGGCCTGGACCACGGCTTTGTGCTCAGCGACCACGCCGACTGGCCCGGCCTGCAACGCGCCATCGCCGCCACGGGCGCCCAGCGCGTCATCGTCACCCACGGCTACGAGGCCGTGATGGTGCGCTGGCTGCAGCAGCAGGGGCTGGAGGCGGGGAGCTTTCGTACTGCCTTTGGCGATGAGGCGGAGGAGGCGGCGGCTCTTGAGCCCCCTCAAGGGCCTGTGGCTGACGGCCTCGACACTGCCCCAGTGGCCTGATCCGACTCCTGCTGAACGCCTGGCTCCGCTTCCCGCTGTTCCCGGGTCGGCGGGCGAGCGCTTGCCCATCTTCGTCGCCCGAACCCTGCGCAAGACCTATGGCAGCGGTGCGACCGAGGTGGTGGCGCTGCGCGAGGTGTCGCTGGAGATCGCTGCGGGTGAGTTCGTCGTGCTGCTGGGCCCGTCGGGCAGCGGCAAGAGCACGCTGCTGAACATCCTGGGCGGGCTGGACGTGCCCACCTCGGGCGAGGTCTGGTTTGCCGACCACCGGTTGGACGGTGCCGACGAGGCGGCGCTCACGCGCTACCGGCGCGAGCACGTGGGCTTCGTGTTCCAGTTCTACAACCTCATCCCCAGCCTGACGGTGCGCGAGAACGTGGCGCTGGTGACCGACATCGCCGAGCACCCGATGGACATCGACGAGGCGCTCGCCTTGGTGGACCTGCTGCCGCGGCGTGACCACTTCCCGGCGCAACTCTCGGGCGGCGAGCAGCAGCGTGTGGCCATCGCTCGGGCCATCGTCAAGCGCCCGGACGTGCTGCTGTGCGACGAGCCCACGGGCGCCCTGGACTACGCCACGGGCAAGCGGGTGCTGGAGGCGATTGCCGACATCAACGCCCGCCTGGCCACGACCGTGGTGGTGATCACGCACAACGCCGCCATCGCCCGCATGGCCGATCGCGTGCTGTACCTGGGCGACGGCAGCATCCAGCGGCAGGAGCGCAACGCGCAGCGCGCTCTGGCGTCGGAGGTGGCGTGGTGAGGGGTGCTGCACGCCCGCCGCTGGCCTGGCTGTTGGCACGTTGCCGCAGCGAGGTGGGGAAGACCCTGGAGGCTGCCCCATGAAAGCCCTGAACCGCAAGCTGCTGCGCGACCTCACGCGCATGTGGAGCCAGGCCCTGACTATCGCCCTGGTGGTGGCCAGCGCGGTGGCGGGGTTTCTGACCACGCTGTCGGCCGTGGCCTCGCTGTCGGACGCGCGCGACCGCTTCTACGAGCAGGGCCGCTTTGCCGACGTCTTCGCCTCGGTGCGGCGCGCGCCACTGTCACTGCTGCCGGTGCTCTCTGCCGTGCCCGGCGTAGCGCTGGTGCAGGCCACGGTGGAGCGGCCGGTGCGGTTGCGCATTGCGGGCTTGTCGGACCCTTTGATGGGTCAGTTGATCGGGATCGATGCGCGCCGCCCGCGCGAGCTCAACCGCATCGTGCTGCGCAGCGGTGTGGCTGACGACGCTTCGATGTCGCCCGGCCGCACCCAGCCTGATGGCGCCATCCCGGCCTGGGTGTCGGAGGCCTTTGCCGAGGCGCATGCCTTGAAGCCCGGCGCCCGGCTGCAGGCGGTGATCAATGGCCGTCAGCGCGACCTGGTGGTGCGCGGCGTGGCGCTGTCGCCGGAGTATGTCTTTGCCGGCATGTTCGGCATGCCGGACCCGCGCGGCTTTGGCGTGTTCTGGGTGGACGCCGAGGTGCTGGCTGCGGTGTGGGACATGGAGGGCGCCTTCACGCGCCTGTCTTTTCGGCTCGCACCCGGGGCGGATGAGCGGCGCGTGATCGCGGCACTCAAGCCCCTGCTGCAACGCTACGGCGGGCGTGACCCGCACGGCCGTGAGCACCAGGGCTCGCATGCCATGCTGGACAACGAGATCGCCGAGCAACGCGTCATCGGCACCGTGCTGCCGGCCATCTTCCTGGGCGTGGCTGCCTTTCTGCTGAACGTGGTGGTCTCGCGCATGGTGGCCACGCAGCGCGAGCAGATTGCCGCGCTCAAGGCGCTGGGCTACGCCAACCGGGCGCTGGCGTTTCACTACCTGGGTTTCGTGCTGCTGGTGGTGGCGGCGGGCTCGGCGCTGGGTGTGGCGCTGGGCAAGGGTTTGGGCGTGATGTTCACCGGGCTGTATGCCGAGTTCTTCCGTTTTCCGACGTTTGAGCACCGGCTGCCGCCGGGCCTGGTGCTGCTGGCCATCGGCATCACCGCGGCCACGGCCGTCCTGGGTACCTTGCATGCCATCCGCACCACCGCGCGCCTGGCGCCGGCCGAGGCCATGCGCCCGCCGGCACCGGCGCATTACCGCCGCACGCTGATCGAGCGGGCAGGCCTGACCGGATTGCCCACGTCACTGCGCATGATCCTGCGCCAGCTGGAGCGCCGGCCTTGGCGCAGCACCTTGGCCGTGGCCGGCGTGGCGGCCGCCGTGGCCATCGTGGTGCTGGGCAACTTCTTCCGCGACGCCATCGGCCACATCGTGGAGCGGCAATTCAACGTGGCGATGCGGGCCGATGTGCAGGTGTGGATGCTGGAGACCTCCAATGACGCCGCCGCGCATGCCCTGGCCCGGGCGCCGGGGGTGTTCCGTGTGGAGGCCACGCGGCAGGTGGCGGTGGACCTGGTGCATGGCGCGCGCCGCCAGCGGGTGCAAATCCGCGGGCTGGACGCCGACGCGCAGCTCAACCAGGTGATCGACGCGCAAGGCCGCGTGGTGCTGCCTTCAGGCGCCGGGGTGGTGCTGACCGACCGCCTTGCCGATAAGCTGGGCCTGCGGGTGGGCGACACGGTGCAGGCCGAGGTGCTGGAGGGACGGCCGCGCACCATGACGCTGACGGTGGACGCCACCGTGCAGGAGACCATGGGCCTGAACGCCACCATGGAACGCACGGCACTGAACCGGGCGCTGGGCGAGGGCGATGTGGTCGGCGGCTTCGCGCTGGGCGTGGAGCGCGGACGCGAGGCCGAACTGCTGGAGGCCACGCGCGAGATGCCGCGGGTGGGCGGCGCTTTCAGCAAGGCCACGCTGCTGCGCAACATGGAGCAGATCACGGCGCGCAACATCCGCATCATGAGCACGGTGATGACGGTGTTTGCGGCCGTCATTGCCGTGGGCGTGGTCTACAACAACGCGCGCATCGCGCTGTCAGAGCGGGCCTGGGAACTCGCCTCGCTGCGCGTGCTGGGCTTTTCGCGTGGCGAGGTCTCGGGGCTGTTGCTGGGTGAATTGGCGCTGCTCATCGCGGTGGCGCTGCCGCTGGGCATGCTGGCCGGCTGGGGCTTGGTGCACCTGTTGTCGGCCGCGCTGAAGACCGACCAGTTTCACTTTCCGGTGGTGATCCTGCCGCGCACCTATGCCTGGGCCGCGGTGTGCGTGGTGCTGGCCGGTGTGGGCAGCGCGCTGGTGGTGCGCCGGCGCATTGACCGCCTGGACATGGTGGCGGCGCTGAAGACACGGGAGTGAGGGCGGTAGTGGATGCAAGAGTGCTCGCAGGGGTGTCCGAAGACGTGAGCACGGCGCACCGCACGGCCGACATGAGAACAGGAGCCTGGCCATGAAACGCAACACCTGGATCGTGCTGGCGGGCACCGTCGTGCTCGCCGTCGGCCTGCTGGCCTGGGCCTTTGCACCGCGCCCGGTGGAGGTGGAGGCCGTGGCTGCCACGCGTGGGCCCTTCGAGACGGCCGTGGAGGAGGACGGCCGCACACGGGTCAGCCAGCGCTATGCGGTGACCTCGCCCGTGGCGGGTCGTCTGCGCCGCATCGCCCTGCGCGAGGGGGACGCGGTGCAGGCCGGGCAGCCCGTCGCCTGGATCGAGCCGCAGTTGTCACCCCTGCTGGACGAGCGGACGCGGCGCGAGCAGCAGGCCCATGTGGCCGCCGTGCAAGCCGCGTTGGAGCGCGCCGGCACCCGCGTGCGCGCCGCGCAGGTCGGCGTGGAGCAGGCCCTCAACGAGCAGCAGCGCACAGCCCAGTTGGTGGCCCAAGGCTTTGTCTCGCCCGCCAAGGCCGACGCCGACCGCCTCGCGCTGCAGGCCGCGCAGCGGGAGCGCGAGTCGGCCGTGGAGAGCGAGCGCATGGCGCGGTATGAACTCCAGCAGGCGCGGGTGGCGCTGGAGGTGGCGGCGGGCGCTGCGCGGCCTGCAACAGTGCCCAGCGGCCTGCGTGATTCAACGGCTCCATCAACGCAGACCCCACCGCGTCAAGACGCCGAGTCCATCGCTTCCGCCCGCGTCTTTACGGTTCGCGCCCCGGTGGCCGGCATCGTGCTGCGCGTGCACCAGGCCAGTGAAGGCGTGGTGGCCTTGGGCACGCCCTTACTCGATCTGGCCAACACCGCACGCCTGGAAATCGTGGCCGAGCTCTTGACCAGCGACGCTGCCACGGCACGCCCTGGCAGCCCGGTGCGCATTGAGCGCTGGGGAGGGCCGGGCGTGCTGCAGGGTCAGGTGCGCCGCGTGGAGCCTGCGGCCTTTACCAAGGTCTCTGCGCTGGGGGTGGAGGAGCAGCGGGTCAACGTGCTGATCGATCTTGACCCGAAGGCGAGCGCGGTCGCACTGGGTGATGGTTGGCGGGTGGTGGTGCGCATCCTCACCCGCCAGGAAGCCGATGTGCTGCGCGTGCCGGTCAGCGCCGTCTTCCCCTGGGGCGGGCCTGCTGGCGAGGGCGCTGCCCAGGAGTCGGCCGAGCGCATGGGCGTGTTTGTGCTGGAAGGAGGCCGTGCGCGCCTGCGCCCGGTGCAGGTGGCTGCACGCAACGGCAGCCTGGCCTGGGTGCGCTCAGGGCTGGCGCCAGGGGAGGTGGTCATCGCCTACCCGCCCGCGGCCGTGGCCGACGGGGTGCGGGTCAAGGCGCGCTGATCTTTCAGGTCGTCAAGCCCCGGGAATTCCCTCCTGACGCCTTCGCGTCGGCTGGCTTCAAATCAGGCCCACCATGGCTGGCGCTCCCGCTGGCCAGACAAGGAGCCCTCGGTCATGAGATCCCGTTTCATCGCCCTGTTCACGGCTGCGCTGTGCGCCACTGGCGCCAGCGGCCCGGCCCAAGCTGCCTGGCCCGACAAGCCCATCCGCATCGTGGTGGCCTTTGCGCCGGGCAGCTCCACCGACATCATTGCCCGCCTGCTCGCCCCGCAACTCGCGGCCCAGATGGGCCAGAACGTGATCGTCGAGAACAAGCCGGGTGCGGGCGGCAACATCGCCACCCAGCAGGTGATGAACGCACCGGCCGACGGCTACACGCTGCTGATGCACAGCGTGGCTTACTCGGTGAACCCATCGCTGTTCGCCAACGCCGGCTATGACGCGCTGCGCGACCTGCAGCCGGTGGCGATGACCGGGGTCACGCCCAACCTGCTGTACGTGCACCCCGACGTCAAGGCCAACAACCTGGCCGAGCTGCTGGCGCTGGCCCGCGGCGGCAAGATGTCCTATGCCTCGTCCGGCAACGGCACCACCACGCACCTGGGGGCCGAGCTGCTGTTCCGCACCCTGGCCAAGGTGGACGTCACGCACGTGCCCTTCCAGCCGGCCGCGGCCACGCAGGCTGCCGTCAGTGGCCAGGTGCCGATTGCCAGCACCTCCATGCCGCCGGCGGTTCCCCATGCCAAGGCCGGCAAGGTGCGGCCCATTGCAGTGATGTCGCTCAAACGCAGCCCGGCGCTGCCGGACGTGCCCACGGTGGCCGAGTTGGGCTACCCGGGCTTCGAGGCCAACACCTGGTTTGCGGTGTTTGCGCCGGCCAGGGTGCCGGCCGAGGTGCTGGAGCGCCTGAATGCCGAGATCAACAAGGCCCTGGGCGCTGACGCGGTGAAAGAACGTTTCGCCGCGCTGTCATTGGACGGCCAGCCCACGGACCGCGCGGCCCTGCGCCGCTACCTCGAAGCCGAAGTGGCGAAATGGGGCAAGGTGGTCAGGGACAACGGGCTGAAAGCGGACTGAAGGCGGACTGAAACCGGATTGAAAGCGGACTGAATGCCGATTGAATGCCGATTAAAGGCGCCTCATGAGAAACCTGAGCCTGGACAACATCACCGACGCGGCCGTCGACAGCTTCGCCGGCTTGCCCGATGCACGGCAGCGTGAACTCGTGCAGACCCTGGTGCACCACCTGCACGCCTACGCCCGCGAGGTGAAGCTCAGCCATGCCGAGTGGCGCTCGGCCATGGCCTTCCTGCACCGCGTGGGGGACATTTCGAGCGCCGAACGCAGCGAGTTCTCACTGCTGTCGGACGTCACCGGCCTGTCCAGCCTGGTGGACTTGCTGGGTTCGCACCCGCAGGCCACGCCCGGCAGCGTGCTCGGGCCTTTCCACACGGTGGGCTCTCCCTGGAAGGACAACCCCGCCAACCTGATTGGCGATAACGCGGGTGAGCGCATCGTGTTGCGCGGGCGTGTGACGGGCACTGACGGGCAGCCGCTGCGCGACGGCGTGCTCGACTTCTGGCAGAACGCCGCCAACGGCCTGTACTGGCAGCTGGACCCGGCCCAGCCGCGTGACAACCTGCGCTGCCAATTGCGCGTGGACGCGCAAGGGGCTTACGAGATCGCCACGATCCGCCCCGTGCCGTACCAGATCCCCACCGATGGCCCGGCCTGGGTGGACCTGGTGCAGCCTGCGGGCCGGGGCTCGTGGCGCCCGGCGCACTTCCACGTCATCGTGTCTGCACCCGGGCACCGCACGCTGGTGACCGAGCTCTTCGATGCCGAAGACCCTTACCTCGACCGTGACGCCGTCTTCGGCGTGCGCGCCGCGCTGATTGGCCGGTACGTCAACGAGCACGACCCCGCCGCAGCGCAGCGCCTGGGCGTTGCCGGGCCCGAGGTGCCGGTCATGCGCATGGACTTCCGCTTGGCGCCGGCCTGATCGCCCAGGAGTATCCACGGAGCCCCTGGCAGGGTCTTAGTTCTTCAGCGCAAACCCCGCCACCTGCTGGTAGTGCCGGGAGATGGCGCGCAGCTCCTCTGCGCTGATCAGGTCGTCGATGTGGCTGAAGGGCTGGCCGCCGCTGAGTTCGTCGGCCTTCATGATGATGGCGTCGGGCGGCATGGTGCGGTTGGTCTGCACCACGCGCGCGGTGGCTGGCAGGCGCTGGTCTTCGTAACGGCGCAGGGCTTGCGCTGCGGGCGTGCCGGCTGCCACGGCCCCGACCAGCTCGTCGGCCAGCGTGCGCGCGTCCAGCAGCGCTTGGGCCGAGCCGTTGGAGCCGCGCGGGTACATGGGGTGGGCGGCGTCGCCCATCAGCGTGACCCGGCCCTGGCCCCAGAAGGGCAGGGGGTCGCGGTCCACCATGGGGTACTCGAAGATCGATTGGGCGTTGCTGATCAGCGCGGGCACGTCCAGCCAGTCAAAGCGCCAGCGCTCGAAGGTGGGCAGAAAGTCTTCCAGCCGCCCGGGCTGGTTCCAGTCGTTCATGGCCGAGCCTTCGCGCCCGATCTCCGCCACCCAGTTGATGAGCTGGTTGCCCTGACCGTCCACGTTGTCGACGATGGGGTAGATCACCATCTTGCCGGTGGCAATCGAGCCGATGCGCATGTAGCTGCGGCCACTCAGGATGGGCCGGTGCACGGTGGTGCCGCGCCAGGTGTTGATGCCGGCAAAGCACAGCTGGTCGCTGGGGTGGAGCTGGCGGCGCACGGCCGAGTGCACGCCGTCGCAGGCGACCGCAATGTCAGCGCGCACCGGGCTGGGCGCGGCGTTGGCGCCGGGCGGGGCGGCAAAGCGCACAGTCACGCCTTCGTCTTCGATCAGCACGCCTTCGCAGCGGTGGCCGGTACGCACGCGCTGCGGGCCCAGGCGCTGCAGCGCTGCGCGGTGCAGGATGCCGTGCAGCTTGCCGCGGTGGATGCCGAACTCCGGGTGCTCATGGCCGGCGTGGCGGCCGCGGGGCTCGCGGTAGATGTACTGGCCCCAGCGGTTGTAGAAGACGCTCTCCTCGTTCTCGATGGCCACGGCGCAGATCTCGTCCAGCAGTCCCAGGGCCGTGAGCTCTCGCATGGCGTGGGGCAGCAGCGTGATGCCCACCCCCACCTCGCGCACCTCGCGCACGCCTTCGTAGACCGTGCAGGCCAGGCCGCGCTGGTGCAGCGCCAGGGCAAAGGCCAGGCCGGCGATGCCGCCGCCAATGATCGCTGTTTCCATCATGTGTTCCTGATTCGCCTTGGCTGGAGGGCTCAGGCCCTTCACAAGTCCTGAGTCTGCGAAGCTCAGTCGGCCGTGATCTGCCGGGCCTTGATCAGCTGCGCCCAGCGTGTGGCATCGCGCTCCACCAGCTGGCCGAAGGCCTCGGGCGTGCTGGTGGCCGGGTCCATCCCCTGGGTGGAGAAGGCGCGCTTGGCGTCTTCACTGGCCAGGATCTGCTGGATCTCGCGGTTGAGCTGCGCTACCAGCGCGGGCGGTGTGCCCTTGGGCGCAAAGATGCCGTACCACATGTCCACGTTCACCTGCCCCACGCCCGCCTCGGCCAGGGTGGGCAGATCGGGCAGCAGCGGGTGGCGCTTGTCGCTGCCGATGCCCAGGGCCAGCAGCTTGCCCGCCTTGACATGCGGCAGGGCCACGTGGATGGGCAGGAACATGGTCTCCACCTGGCCGCCCAGCAGGTCGGTCACGGCGGGGCCGGTGCCGCGGTAGGGGATGTGGGTGATGAAGGTGCCGGTGGTGTTCTTCAGCAGCTCCATCGACAGGTGGTGTGGTGTGCCCACCCCGGGCGAGGCGTAGTTCAGCCGGCCGGGTTGCTTGCGGGCCGCGTCCAACAGTTCACGCGCGGTGCGCCAGCCCGTCTTGGGGTGCGCCACCAGCAGCAGCTGGCCCCAGCTGGTGAGCGTGATGGGTGTGAGGTCTCGCACCGGGTCCCAGGACAGGGTGGGATACAGGCTGCGGTTCATCACCAGCGTGTTCACGCTCACCAGCAGCGTGGAGCCGTCCGGGGCAGCGCGCACCACGGCTTCGGTGCCGGTGTTGCCGGAGGCGCCCGGGCGGTTGTCCACCACCACCGGTCGTCCCAGGCGTTCCGAGAGCTTCGGCCCCACGGTGCGCGCGATCAGGTCGATGCCGGTGCCGGGGGTGAAGGGCACGATCAGGCGAATGGGCCCCGTAGCGCCTTGCGCTGGGGGCGGTGCTGCAGTCTGGGGCTGCGCCTGGGCCATGACGCTGCCCGCGCCCAGCGTCAGCAGCCCGGTCAGGCTCGAGGCCGCTGCGGTGAGGAACAGTTGGCGACGACGAGGCGAAAGGAGTGTCTTCATGGCGCTTGTTCAATCCTGTTGGATGGGGGCATCCGCGCGTCGCGGGGTGCTGCCCAAGAGCCCTCTTGCGGGGGCGGCTGGGGCTGTATCTTGGACGAAGCCGTGAGGCTACTCGATGTCCAAAGGTGGGCGCCACTGTGGGGTTGGCACGGGGCGCCATCGGCCCAGCAGGCTGCCCAAGGCCAACCCCGCGGCGGCGGTGAGGGCCACGGCGCTGTAGGCAGGCCAGAAGTCGCCGTCATAGGCACCAAACAGGCTGACCCTGAAGCTGTGCACCACCCAGGTCAGGGGCAGGTAGGGGTGGACGGCCTGGAAGGCCTCGTCGCTGAGCTCGATGGGCAGCAGCGCTCCGGCAGCCGAGATCTGCACGATCAGCAGCAGCACCGCCACCACCTTGCCCAGGTCGCCCAGCACGCGCACCAGCGCCCAGACGATGGCCAGAAAAGCCACGGAGCTGGTGGCCAGGGTCAGCGCCAGCAGGCCGGGCTGGGGCAGTGGCACCTTCAGCACCCAGGCCAGCAGGGCCAGCATCGCCAGGGATTGCAGCAGCACCACGCCCAGCGGCAGTACCAGCTTGCCTGCCGCCAGGGCCAGGCGGGGATGGGTCGCCACGGGCTCCGGCACACGCCGCAGGTGCACCAGAAAACACACCATCACCGCACCCACCCACAGGGCCAGCGGCACGAAGTTGGGCACCAGAGCGCTGCCTTGGTTGGGCACGGGCGCGACGATCTCGATCTCGGGCTCCACCGACAGGGCCAGACCCTGGGCATTGCCCTCCATCCGGTCTACATCGTTGGGCAAACTCCTGCGCAAGAGCTCCAGGCCCATGTCCAGACGCCCTGCGCCGTCCGTCAACCCGGCCAGGCCCTGTTGCAGCGCCTGGGTGCCCGTGCCCAATTGGCGCAGCCCGCCCAGCAGCGCATCATGGCCGCTGACGAGTTCGCGCGAGCCTTCCGTCAGCCTGTCCAGCCGAGCATCCTCGGGCAGTCTGCTCTGCAGGGCGCTGATGCTCGCGCTTGCACGGGCCGTGCCCTCGGCCAGGGTGCCCACGCCGTCTTGCAGCCTCTGGGCCCCTTGCAACAAGGTGGCCTGGGCCTCTCGCGCCCGGCCCAGGCCCGCGCCCAGCTCGCGAGCACCTGCGGCGATGGGCGTGACGCTTTCCACCACCCAGCCGCCGAACAAGGGCGTCTCGTCAGCCGCTGTGCGCAGTTGCAGCAGTGCCGCTTCCAGCCGCTGGGCGCCAGCACCCAGCGTGTCCATCCCCCGCAGCATCTCCTGCTGACCTTGCGCCAGCGTCTGGGCCCCCTGGCGCAAGGCCGCCAGTTCCGACTCGGCTGGCAGGCGGGCCTCCAGCGCGCGCACCGACGAGGCCATTTGCCGCATGCCGCTGCCCAACTGCTGTGAGCCCTCGGCCACCTGTGCAGCGCCCGCGCGCAGGCGCTGTGCCGACTCCACGGCGGCCTCACTCGCGGTGGCGGCCTGCCGGCTGCCGTCGCGCGCGCGGCCCAGCCCGGACTGCAGCTCTGTGGCCCCCTTGTGCAGGTCGGCCAGGGCCGTGCGCAGGCTGTCCAGATTGCGCTGCGACCCCGCAGCCGTGGACAGCACCAGGTCCCAGCGGGCCTCGGCCAACATGGTGTTCACGCGCTGCGCCACCTCCGGGGCAAAGCGGCGGGCAAAACCGGCGCTGGTGTAGTTGTTGCCCTCGCTGGTGTAGAGCGTCAGCTTGGCCGCGCCGCGCGTCTCGCCGGGCAGGGCGCGCTCGCTGAAGTCCGCCGGGATCTCGAGGACGAACGCCAGCCGACCCTGCCTCACATCTCTGCGGGCCTCCTGGGCGTCCTGGTACCGACGATAGGCAAAGTGCCCCTGGGCCTCGATCGAGACCAGCACCTCGCTGCCGAGGTTGAGGCTGCGCCCGCGGTACTGCGCGCCCGTGTCGAGGTTGACCAGCCCGGCGGGCAGGTCGCGCGTGTGCGACGCCGGGTCCCACATGGCGAACAGGTAGATCCAGGCGTAGATCGCCGGTACGAACAACACGCCCGCCAGCGCCAACGCGAGCTTGCGGTGGGTGCGCAGCAGCCGCAGCTCCCACCCCAGGACGTCTCGCGTCGCGATCCACCACTTCTTGGGCATGTTGCTGGTCCGGCTCACTCGTCTTGCGTGCAGTTCAAGTCCATTGTGCGCCGGGGCTGTCCGCCCGCTGGGCCGCATCGCGCTCATTCGTGACAATGAGCGCCTATGCATCCATGTTGAACCAGAGGTCCTGTCAACCCATGTCCACCCCCGTCCTTCAAAGCCTGATCGCCGACCGCTGGATCGGTACCCAAGCCTCCAGCCTGCTGCGCAGCGCCATCGATGGCAGCGCGGTGGCCCACACCCACGCCGAGGCGATTGATTTCGCTGAAGCCGTGCACCATGCCCGCACCGTGGGCGTGCCGGCTCTGCTGAAGCTGGACTTCCAGCAGCGCGCGGCCCTGCTGAAGGCGCTGGCGGCCTACCTGCTGGAGCGCAAGGAGGCGCTGTACACCCTCTCGCGCCATACCGGCGCCACGCGTGCGGACAGCTGGATCGACATCGAAGGCGGCACGGGCACGCTCTTCGCCTACGCTGGAGTCGGTGCGGGTGACTTGCCCTCGGGCAACGTGGTGCATGAGGGCCCGGCCATGCCGCTGGGCAAGACGGGCGTGTTTGCGGGCACGCATATCTTGGTGCCGCGGCGCGGCGTGGCCGTGCACATCAACGCCTTCAACTTCCCCATCTGGGGCTTGCTGGAGAAGTTTGCCCCCAGTTTTCTGGCCGGCATGCCTTGCATTGGCAAGCCCGCCACCGCCACCAGCTACCTCACAGAAGCGGTGGTGCGCATGATCCAGGATTCCGGCCTGCTGCCTCCCGGCAGCCTGCAGCTTGTCATCGGCGGCACCGGGGACCTGCTGGATCGTTTGACCGAGTCTGACGTGGTCACCTTCACCGGCTCGGCCGACACGGCCGCGCGGCTGCGTGTGCACCCCAACCTGGTGGCGCGCTCCATCCCGTTCAATGCCGAGGCCGATTCGCTGAACTGCGCGGTGCTGGCCGACGACGTGGGGCCGGACGACGAGGCCTTCGACCTTTTTGTGAAGGAAGTGGCGCGTGAGATGACGGTCAAGGCCGGGCAGAAGTGCACCGCCATCCGCCGCGCCATCGTGCCGCGCCGGCACCTGGATGCCGTGGCCGAGAAGCTGGCCGCGCGTCTGGCCAAGACGGCGGTGGGCGACCCCGCCGTGGAGGGCGTGAAGATGGGTGCGCTGGCTTCCAAGGCGCAGCAGGCCGACGTGGCCGAGCGCGTGGCCCTCTTGGCGCGTGGGAACGAGGTGGTGTTTGGTGCGGCTTCAGGGGCAGGCTTCCAGCCCCTGGGCGAGGGCGTGGCTGAGGGTGCCTTCTTCAGTCCCACGCTGCTGCTGTGCCGCGACGGATTCGCCAATGACACCGTGCACGACGTAGAGGCCTTCGGCCCTGTCAGCACGCTCATGCCTTATGACGACCTGGACGAAGCCGTGGCCCTGGCCGCGCGTGGGCGCGGCAGCCTGGTGGCCACGCTGGTCACGCGCAGCCCGGCGGTGGCGGCGCAGGTGGTGCCGCAGATGGCTGCGTTGCACGGCCGTGTGCACATCCTGGACCCGCAGGCGGCGCCGGAATCCACCGGTCACGGCTCGCCCCTGCCCGTGCTCAAGCACGGCGGCCCCGGCCGCGCCGGCGGCGGGGAGGAATTGGGCGGCGTGCGCGCCGTCAAGCACTACCTGCAGCGCGCGGCGGTGCAGGGCTCACCCAACATGCTGGCAGCGGTCACGGGCGAGTACGTGCGTGGGGCGGCGGTGCAGGAGTCTGAACTCCACCCCTTCCGCAAGTGGTTTGACGACCTGGCCATTGGCGACAGCCTCCTCACCCACCGGCGCACCGTCAGCGAGGCCGACATCGTGGCCTTCGGCGGTATCTCGGGCGACTACTTCTACATGCACTTCGACGAGATCGCTGCCAAGGAGAGCCCTTTCGGCAAGCGCATCGCCCACGGCTACTTTGTCTTGTCAGCCGCTGCAGGCCTGTTCGTCTCGCCCTCGCCTGGCCCGGTGCTGGCCAACTACGGCTTGGACACCCTTCGCTTCGTCAAACCCGTGGGCATTGGCGACACCATCCAGGCGCGCCTGACCTGCAAGCGCAAGACCGATAAGCCCCCCCGCAAGGGCCAGCCCCCTCAAGGCGTGGTGGCCTGGGATGTGCAGGTGACCAACCAGCTCGGCGAGTTGGTGGCCAGCTACGACATCCTGACGCTGGTGTTGAAGCGGCAGGACCAACCGGAGTTGACTATGAACGCGTTGCGTTAATATGCAACGATGCCGATCAAGAGCTTCAAGTGCAAGGACACTGAAGCCCTATTCCAAGGGCAGAGGGTGCGGCGCTGGGTCAATATCGAACGTCCCGCCTTGCGCAAGCTTGCACAGTTGGACTGGTCCGCTGTGCTGGACGACTTGAAGGCCCCGCCCGGCAACCGTCTCGAAGCCTTGACGGGTGACAGACGGGGCCAGCACAGCATCCGCATCAATGACCAGTGGCGTGTGTGCTTTGTCTGGACGGCCGACGGCGCTGGTGAGGTTGAAATCGTGGACTACCACTGACACTGAAGGGAGTCACTTCATGCGGAGCATCCCACCCGTTTCTCCGGGCGAAATGCTTGAGGAGGAATTCCTCAAGCCCCTGCGCTTGACGAAGTACCGTCTGGCCAAGGACATCGGCGTGCCGCCGCAGCGTATTGGTGACATCGTCGCCGGCAAGCGTGCCATCACGGCGGACACCGATCTGCGCCTGTGCCGCTACTTCGGTCTGAGCGATGGCTGGTGGCTGCGCGGTCAAGCCAGTTACGACACCGCCATTGCCAAGGAGAACCTGCGGGAGGAACTGGCACGCATCCCGCGGTGTTCCCTGCTGGCAGCGTAGCAGCTGCAAGACTTACGGTTGCCGCCGTGCTGCGCGGCACGCCCTGACGGAACCCATCGGTCTGGGCAACTCCGCGTCACGCGTCAACCAGCGCCTTGCGCACGAAGTCCAGCCGGTCTTGCCCGAAGAAAATCTGTGGGCCCACAAAGAAGGTTGGGGCACCGAAGGCACCGCGGGCCACCGAAGCTTCGGTGCGCGCGATCAGGTCGGCCTTGACTTCGGGGTCCGCCACCAGGGCCATGAAGGCCGCGGTGTCGAAGCCGGCCTCGGCCAGCACCGCCGCGACTTCGCCGGGGTCGTTCAGGTTGCGCGGTGCCACCCACATCGCGCGGAACATGGTGTCCACATAGCGCCGGAAGTCATTGGGCTGGCGCATCAGCAGTCCGCAGGCGCCGCGCATCAGCGTCAAGGTGTTGACCGGAAAGTACGGGTTCATCACCAAGGGCACGCCCCAGCGCTCGGCCCAGCGCGCCATGTCGTCGTTCATCCAGCGGCCCTTGGCGGGCCGATCTCTGCCACCAGCCTGGCTTTCGCGTTCGGGCAGTTGTGGTGGGAACGCCGGGGTCTGGCCACGGGCATCGTCAACGCCGGCGGCTCCTTCGGTCAGTTCGCCTTGGCGCCCATCGCGGCCGCGCTGATGGTGGGCCTGGGCTGGGCCAATGCGATGCAGGTGATGGGCCTGCTGGTGTTGCTGTGCCTGCCGGCGGCATTCCTGCTGCGCGGCAATGCACTGCAGGCCGCACCCGCTGGCCAGAGAGTCTTGAGCACGCGCGAAGCCATAAGCGACGCGTTTCGCAACCGCAGCTACCTGCTGCTGGGTGCCGGCTTCTTTGTCTGCGGCTTTCATGTGGCGTTTCTCGCCACGCACCTGCCGGGTGTCATTGCGTCCTGCGGGCTGCCCACCGCCTGGGCCGGCTGGTCATTGGCTCTGCTCGGCCTTTTCAACATCGTGGGCAGCGTGGCTGCGGGCTGGGCCATGGGCCGCTGGCGCATGAAGTCACTGCTGTCGCTGGTCTATACAACGCGTGCGCTGGCCGTGCTGGTGTTCCTGCTCGCGCCCAAGACCGGCCCGGTGGTGCTGGCCTTCTCCGCGGTGATGGGATTGACCTTTCTGTCGACCGTGCCGCCCACCGCGGGCCTGGTGGCGAAGTTCTTCGGGCCGGCCAACATGGCCACGCTGTTCGGCATCGTCATGTTCTCGCACCAGATCGGCGGCTTCCTGGGAGCCTGGCTGGGCGGCCAGGTGTTCGAGGCCACCGGGTCGTACGACTGGATCTGGTACGTCGACATCCTGCTGGCCGTGGGCGCGGCGCTGGTGCATCTGCCGATTCGCGAAGAGCCTTTGCGCCGGGCGGGCGCGGCGGGCAACCCCGCCGCCTGACCCGGGCGCAGAGTCCCTGCGATGGTGATTCACCCGGTGGACGCGCACATACTTCTTGCTGCAGCTTCTCACTGAATCGATGTCCCCCGGGATGAAAGCACACACCATGACCCCCTCCATTCCCCACACGGCCTTGCAACTGCGCTCGTTGATCCGCAGCACCGGCGAGCTCGAAGTTGCGCTGGTCGACGTCCCGGTGCCTCAACCGGCGGCCGATGAAGTGCTCGTGCGCATGGAAGCCACGCCCATCAACCCGTCGGACCTGGGGCTGCTCTTTGGCGCTGCTGACATGAGCACGGCCCGGGCTGGCGGCAGCGCCGAGCGCCCGGTGATCCACGCCCAGGTGCCCGAGCGGGCCTTGAAGGCCATGGCCGGGCGGTTTGATCAGGCGCTGCCTGTGGGCAATGAGGGCGCGGGCACGGTGGTCAAGGCTGGCAGCTCAGCTGCCGCCCAGGCCCTGCTGGGCAAGAAGGTGGCCCTCATGGGCGGCGCCATGTACACGCAGTACCGCTGCATCCCCGCCGAGCAGTGCCTGCGGCTGCCCGACGACGCCACGCCGGCGCAAGGCGCCAGTTGCTTCGTCAACCCGCTCACCGCGCTGGGCATGGTGCAGACGATGAAGAGCGAAGGCCACAGCGCCTTGGTACACACGGCGGCGGCCTCCAACCTCGGGCAGATGCTCAACCGCATCTGCCTGCAGGACAAGGTTGGGCTGGTCAACATCGTGCGCAAGCAGGGGCAGGTGGATCTGCTCAAGGCGCAGGGCGCGAAGTTTGTCTGCAGCACCGAGTCACCCGATTTCATGGCCGAGTTGACCGACGCCATCGCGGCCACTGGCGCGACGATCGCCTTCGACGCCCTGGGCGGCGGCCGCCTGGCCGGTCAGATCCTCACGTGCATGGAAACCGCGCTCAGCCGCAACGCTCAGGTTTACAGCCGCTACGGATCACCGACGCACAAGCAGGTCTACCTCTACGGCACGCTGGACACCGCACCCACCGAAGTGGTGCGCAACTTCGGCTTCTCCTGGGGCATGGGTGGCTGGCTGCTGTTTCTGTTCCTGCAAAAGATCGGCCCCGCCGCGGCGCAGACATTGCGCGAGCGCGTGGCGGCTGAGCTGAGCACCACCTTCGCCAGCCACTACGCGCACGAAGTCTCGCTGGCCGGCGCCTTGCAGATGGAGGCGATCGCCGTCTATGGCAAGCGCTCCACGGGTGCCAAGTTCTTGATCAATCCCTCCCTGTAGACGGCTGCGACCTCGCTGCACGAGACTGGCGCCCACCCCAAGATCATGCTTTCACGGCACACGGTGAAATTTCCGGGCCAGGCATGGAGAGGACGGCGGTGGGGTTCGTGGTGAGGCAATTCGATCGATCGAAGAACGGTAAGACGTCACACCTGGGCTGTCCAGTCTGGGTGTTCCCGCTGCCAACCGCAGTGACAACCTGCGCTGCCCACGAAGCCGAGCAGCCTCAGCGGACGCTGACGGATGTTCTATGCGGCGTTCGGGCACGGCGGCCGGCGCATGACCGGCTGCCTGCAGCACTAGCCCTGGAGAAAGGGCTCGAGGGCTGCGAGCACCTCGTCCGGGCATTCCTCTGCCAGATAGTGGCCGGAGGGTACGCCGCCGCCCGTGACCGGGCCAGCGGCGTAGGCGCGCCACACCTCGAGCACGTCGTACCACTGGCTGATCTTGCCCTTCGTGCCCCAGAGGCACAGAAGCGGGCAGCGGACCTGCTCTGCGCGTGCGCGGCTTTCGCGGTCGTGCACCAGGTCGATGGTGGCCGCCGCACGGTAGTCCTCGCACATGCCGCGGATCATCTCTGGGGAGTGCACGTACCGCATGTAGTCCGCGAGCGCCTGCGGCGCGAAGAACCTCGGCGGCTTCGGCTCGCGCGAGGTGTGCGCCAGGAACCAGGCTTCGGGGGCAGCGCTGATCACGTTTTCGGGAAACGGGTGCGGCTGCGCGAACCAGAACCAGTGGTAGTAACCCATGGCGAAGGCCATATTGGCCCGCTCGAAATGCTCGATCGTCGGGATCACGTCCATGACCGCGAGCTTCGACACACGTTGCGGGTGGTCGAGCGCCAGCCGGTGCGCGACGCGCGCGCCGCGATCGTGCGCCACGACGCGGAAGGTCTCGTGGCCGAGCGCATGCATCAGCTCGACCATGTCGCGCGCCATTGCCCGCTTCGCGTACGCCGCGTGGTCGGCGCTCGGCGCCGGTTTGAGCGAACCGCCGTAGCCGCGCAGGTCGGGAGTTACCACGGTGTAGTGCCTCGCGAGCCGAGGTGCAACCCGGTGCCACATCGCATGGGTCTGCGGATTGCCGTGCAGGAGCAGCAGGGGTGGCCCCTCGCCGCCGCGGCGCAGGCGCAACTCGCCCTCGGACACCGCGACGTGCTCGAGAGTGAACCCGGGAAAGAAGTCGTCGGTCATCGCGCTCAGCTTAACGCGCACGGGATCACTGGAGCATGCTGACGGGGTGGGGCTTCGCCACACAGGCCGCAACCCTGACCTGTTCGTCGAGCACGCGCAGCCTTGAGGGCTGGTGCGCCCGGAGCTGCCAAAGGCAGACGAGGTGCCGAACTGCCGAACAGCGCGACGAGTCGAAAGACCCCGTGCATCAGGGAGCTGATGACCCCCGTGTCTAGTAGTTGAACATCCGGTCGTGCGACAGCGACAACCGCACCAGCACCTCGGGCATCGCAAACTCTGCGGGCTTGCCGGCAAGATCTGCCTCGCCCACACCGCGCGCCTTGGCCGACATGCCTGACACGTAGAAGCGGCAACCACCGGCGGCCAGTGCATCGAAGTGCTCACGCAGGCGACCGGTGCCCTGGCCGACGAGATTGTCGAGCACCGCATCCCGGATCAGCACGGCTGCGTCACCGGCCAGAAACATCGAGACCTGATGCCCTTCGCTCAGGGCGGTGCGCGCCACCAGAAAAGCCAGTGCGGCGCGGGTGGGCGACTCAGAGCCGTGGGTGGCATGGACGAGGATCGAGCTCATTGCGAAATCTCCTGCATCAGACGGATTCGGGCGTCATCTCGGCGACTTCCAGGATCTGCTCGAAGGGGACGCCAGCGCGCTGATTGAGTTCTTCAACAGCCTGCAGGCTCGGAGCTTCGAAGTAGCAGTGGGTCTGCGAGGCCGAGGGCAGAAAGAAGCTCCGCATCCAGCGCACCTGGGCTCCTTCACTGCTCATGCCGGCCGCGCAGGTCTTGATGCGGGCCCCGGCACCGACCAGCGCATCGGGCGTGATGCCCGGCAGGGTTCGAATGGCGACGTATTGGGGCATGAACTTCTCCTTGTGTGGGTGTTGAAGCTGAACGCGGGGCCGGTCGAAATGTCTGCAAGGATCGAATCAGGGTGTTGAAGCGCTCGAGGCCGCACCGTCAGGCGCCTGGACGGGAGGCGCCACGAAGGTCTGCAGATCGCTTCGGCGGATGCGGATCACGCGCTCGCCCGCCAGACGACAGGCCGCCAGCTTTCCGCGGCGGATGTAGCCGCGCACGGTTTGAATGTGCACGCCAAGCTCTGCGGCCACTTGTTCGGGGCTGAGCAGGTCCTCACCTGCATAGGCTGCGTTCAACGCCGTTGCGGCTGTGGCCGATGGCGCGCCGCAGAAGGCAGCGGACCCGCCGCTCGCCGGCTCTGGCGGCTCGATGCCCGCCAGCAGCCGACGCCAACCGGCCCCATCGACTTCGAGCGCCACAAGCACGCGCTGCAGGGGCGGCAGTGTCGGTTCAGAAAGGGCTACCAAGAGATGCAAGGGCCTGAGCTGACCTCCACCATCTCCGCGGCAGATGCGTGCGGCGCGGGTGAAGACCTCCTGCACCGCGGCACCGTATTGCGGCCGCACGGTGAGTTCGGGCGCGGGCATGTCGTAGGGCAGGTCCAAAAGGGCCAGATCGAGCGCCCTGTCACCGAACTCCACGATCCCGAAGCGGGCCACGGCCAGCAACTGGCCTGTCAGCAGGTCGCTCGGAGAAATCTCTTGTGCGCCGCGGCTGCGCGCCAGTTCCATGGCGTGCATTGCACCGGTCAAGACGCGGTTGGGATCGTAGAGGCGCTCACTAGAACTCATTTAACATACCTTGTATTTTCTAAATTATAGAGTCTTGATCCACTCAGGTTGCCAGAGAAGAGGGCATCTTTGGCGGGGCTCAACGGGCCTCAATGAGGTGGCGGCGCTGTTGCTGGCCCGGGTGTCGGGCCCCGGGCATCGTGTGGTGACCCTGGGGTGCGACAGCGGCTTGAAGTACCTGGGTGGGACGATCTACTCGTGATCGTCACCTCTTGGCAGAGGGAGCGTCAAGTTCGACGACCGCAACGGGCAGGTGGCCGGCGTCCGCCCCAGGACCATGCTGGCTGGCGCGTTGGGCGCCGGCGCCTGGAACTGCGGCGTGGTGGCCGGCCAGACCCGCCGGGGCAGTGGGTTCAGGTGCGACTTGAGGTGACACCGCAGGCATTGGCCATCGCCACGGCGGCCTGGGTCAGCATCTCCACGGCGCCATGTCCCCGCTGGAGCGCCGATGCCAGTGTGGCCGAGTCACGAACGTATTCATGGATCATGAAGTTGCGCAGTTGGCGGGCTTCGATCCATTCTTCTCCGGAGCGAGTCAGGTCCAGCCTCTCGGCTCGGGCGAGGTTGTCGATGGCTGGGCCGACGGGTTCGGCCAGCCACTCCAGCAGACGGGGAAGAAGTTTGTCGCCCAGCGTGTCCTGCAAGCGCCCGAAGCGGGCGACGAACGCATCGACTCGCTACCGCAAGCGCTCGTCGGGCGGCTTGCGAAGGGGGTTGGGTGTCATACCGCCACGGCGTCTTGCCGCGCTTGACGCAGCAGGGGTGAGTCTGGCGAGGCCGGATCCGCAATCAAGACGTCGATCTTGCGCAGGCCGATCTGGCGCTGAATGCGTGCCGCAATACGAACCGACAGCCCCAAAGCATCCTCGGCGGGTGCGGGCAGTTCCACGAGCAGGTCGATGTCACCGCCCCGAAGGTCGTCATGCACACGCGAGCCGAACAGCAGGGCTCGTGCACCGGCGCCTGCCACTTCCTCCGTGGCTTGACGGATGCTGGCTCGTACCTGAGGGCTGATGCGCATGGCCCCTCATGGTAAGTTCAATCGCCCCTCAAAGCCCTTGCGTCGGCGCGAAACGCCCGCGGTGCCAGGCGATAGCGTCGCCTGAACTGCTCGCCGAAATGGGACAAGGTCGGGAACCCGCAGGACTGCGCGATGTGTGCGATCGGTTCGCGGCCCTGGATCAGTTGCAGAGCCGCCCATCCGCAGCGGGCGTCATTGACGTACTCGGTGAAGTTCTTGCCGACCTCGCGCCTGAAGAAGCGCCCGAAGGCGGCTGCCGATACATGCGCCACCCCTGCCGCGTCTTCGACGCGCAGGTCTTCGGCCAGATGTTCCTCGATCCAGTTCAGCACGCGGTCGACGCGATGACCCCCTGCGGGACCGTCTACAGCGCCGTCTGCGGCGGGCGCGCGGCCCGAAATTCGGGTGGACAGCTCTCGCAAGTCCGCCGCGCCTTCCATCAGCGTGGCCAGCAGGTCCACCATCGCGGCCACGCGTCGTGCGGCCGTCGTCTGGCGCATGCGCAGCATCAGGCCTTGCACCTTCAGGCGCGTGCCGCCTCGGATCTCCAGTCCCACGGACGCCCGCAACAGCAGTGGTGTCGCGCCCGCCAGTTCGGGCAGCCCGGTGCGCGCGGCCCAGTCGGGCTTGAACTGCAGCACCGTGGTTGCACAGCCTGCCGGTGGCTGGTCGCCGCGGCTGGCCCACAGGTGGGCCACTTCGCCACCCACAAGCACCAGATCGCCGTCAAAGAACGGCTCGACGCTGTGACCCACCCAGCGCAGCCCCTGTCCACTCTCTATCCAGGTCAGTTCGGCATGCGCGTGACGGTGCAGTCCACCTTCGAAGGTCGGCAGTTCAAGGTGGAGCAGGCGCAGCGACTCGTCAGGGTGGCGCACCGCCTCGCGGAAGATCCTCATCGTGTGGAGCCGTATAGGTGTGCCCGGCGCGGGAAATCCCGCGGGTCACTGGGTATGAAAACCGTCATTTTGGACCTCCAGGCAGGCTGATGAGGCGGCCTGTTGTGGGGAGACTGCCGGTTTTGCACCGGATCTCTCATCCCTTCATCGCCCATGAGCAATCCTTGGTGGCGCGGCGCCACTCTCTACCAGATCTACCCGCGCAGCTTTGCGGACGCCAACGGCGACGGCGTGGGCGACCTGGCCGGTATCACCGAACGTCTGCCCTACGTGGCCGGGCTGGGTGTGGACGGCATCTGGCTGTCGCCGTTCTTCTCCAGCCCGATGCGCGACTTCGGCTACGACGTGTCCGACCATCGGGGAGTGGACCCGCTGTTTGGCAGCGATGCCGACTTGGACGCCCTGATCGCCCAAGCCCAAAGGCTCGGTCTCAAGGTCCTCATCGACCAGGTCTGGAGCCACACCGCTGCCGAGCACCCGTGGTTCACCGAGAGCCGTTCAAGCCACGACAACCCCAAGGCCGACTGGTACGTGTGGGCCGACGCCCGCCCTGACGGCAGCCCACCCAACAACTGGCAGAGCTGGATGGGCGGGCCGGCCTGGCGCTGGGAGCCCCGGCGCAAGCAGTACCACCTGCACAACTTCCTGCCGCAGATGCCGGACTTGAACTTCCACTGCCCGGCGGTGCAGGACGCTGTGCTGGACATCGCCCGGTACTGGCTGGAGCGTGGCGTGGACGGCTTCCGACTGGACACCGCCAACCTCTACTTCCACAGCCGCGGCCTGGAAGACAACCCGCCGCTGCCCGAGGACTTGCGGGGCGACTCGCCCGTGTTGATGCAGCGCCACCTTCACAACGCCGACCAGGCCGAGGCGCCCGGCTTCTTCGAGCGGCTGCGCGCCCTCATGGACCGCCACGGTGACCGGATGGCGGTGGCCGAGATCGGCGGCGTGGACCCGGGGCCGACGATGGTGGCCTACACGCGCGGCCGCGACAGGTTGCACACCGCCTATTCCTTTGCCTTCCTGGGTGAGCGGCCCGATGCGGCCCAGGTGCTGCGGGTGCTGGCACCCTGGATGGAAGGCGAGGCCCAGACCGCCTGGCCGAGCTGGGCCTTCTCCAACCACGATGCGCCGCGCGTGGCCACGCGCTGGGCCGGGGGCGGCGCCGGCGCCTTTTCCTTCGGCGGCCGTGGCGATGACGGGGCCGCAACGTCCTCCGGTGCCACGCCGATCACCTGGCTGGCCCTGCTGCTGGCCTTGCGCGGCACGGTCTTTCTCTACCAAGGCGAGGAGCTCGGTCTGCCGCAGAGCACGCTGGCTTTCGAGGATTTGCGCGATCCCTTCGGCATCGCTCACTGGCCTCAGTACCCCGGCCGCGACGGTTGCCGCACGCCCTTTCCCTGGCAGTCCGACGCTCCCCGGCTGGGCTTCAGCACCGCAGATTTCCCCTGGCTGCCGGTGGACCCCGCCCACGCCCGACTGGCAGTCAACCGCCAGCTTGCCGACTCCACCTCCACGCTGCACGCCACGCGGGCGCTGCTGGCGCTGCGGCGGGCCCACCCGGCGCTGCGCCTGGGTAGCTTCGAGCCGCTGGCAGTGGAAGGCGACGTGCTGGTGCTCAGGCGCTGCCACAGCGCAGAAGGCGTCGATGACGCGCTGTGTCTGGCCTTCAACCTGGGGGGCTGTGAGGCCAGGCTGCCCTGGCCCGTGGCGCCGCCTTCAGGGGCGCCGCTGTTCGTGCATCAGCAGGCCGCAGTCGATGGGCGCACGCTGGTGCTGCCCCCAGGTGCCGTGCTCTTCGCAACGCTGCGTTGAGCTGCCTGCGTTCACCTTCGTCCGACCATGGAACCACCCGAGATGAACACGCTGACCGACCCCACACACGACATCGACAGCCCCTACGCCTTGAGCGACGCGCAGCTCGAGCGCTTTCGGCGTGACGGCTGCATCAAGCTCAAGCAGGTGCTGTCGCCGGCCGCGCTGGCCCACTACGGCAGCGCCATCACGCGCTTGACGATCGACCTCAACACCGAGCATCGGCCGCTTCAGGAGCGCAGCACCTACGACCGCGCCTTCCTGCAGGTGATGAACCTGTGGGAGCACAGCCCGCTGGTGGGCCGCTTCGTGATGGGACAGCGCCTGGCACGCATGGCTGCAGAGCTGCTGCAGGTGAGCGGGGTGCGCCTGTACCACGACCAGAGCCTGTACAAGGAGCCGGGCGGCGGCATCACGCCGGCCCATGCTGATCAGTACTACTGGCCCCTGGCGAGCGACCGCACCATCACCGCGTGGATCCCGCTGCAGGAGGTGCCGGCAGAGATGGGGCCGCTGGGTTTCTACGCTGGGAGCCAGGGCGTGGCCTTCGGGCGAGACCTGGGCATCAGCGACGAGAGCGAGGCGCACATCAGCGACAACATGGCGCGGCATGGCTTCAGCTTCGACGTCAACCCCTTCGACCTGGGTGAGGTCAGCTTCCACCTGGGCTGGACCTTCCACAAGGCCGAGGCGAACACCAGCACGCAACCTCGCTCGGTGATGACCATCATCTACATGGACGCGGGCATGCGTCTGTTGCCCGCGCTCAGCGCCATCCAGGCCAACGACCGCGACCAGTGGTGCCCAGGTGCACGCGAGGGCGAGCCCATCGCCACGCGCAAGAACCCGGTGATCTGGGAGAGATGACGGATGGAAGATGATGAGATGGCGCAGAGTTGATCGAACCCTGAGCGCACGATGAGCATGAAGATCCTGTGGGCCCTGGTCATGGCATGGTGGGCCCTGATCGCAGCCGGCCCGACCTGGGCCGCCTATTCAGGCCGCGGCGACCTCACCCGCTACGTCGACCCTTTCATCGGCACCGACGGCACCGGCCATGTCACGCCTGCGGCCATGGTGCCCTTCGGCATGGTGGCGCCTGGCCCCGACAACGCCGACCGCGGCTGGAGCTACAGCAGCGGCTACCAGTACCGCGCGCCGCGCATCCTGGGCTTCTCCAACACGCACATCAGCGGCGCGGGCATCCCCGAGCTGGGCGATGTGCTGCTGATGCCCGCCGCCGGCACGCGCTGGACAACCCAGAGCACCGACTTCTCGGCCGCCCCCGACAAGAAGACAGAGAGCGCCCGCCCCGGCGTCTACCGCGTCACGCTGCCCGGCCACGGTGTGCGCGTGGAACTCACCACCACTCAGCGCGTGGCCGTGCACCGCTACACCTTCACGCAGCGTGGCCGTGTGCAGGTGCTGGTGGACCTGCAGCACGGGCTGCTGTTCGGCGATGGACCAGAAGTCACGCCGCGGGTCACGCAGGCCGCATCCGCCGTGGACGCCCTGCGTGGCGAGCTGACCGGCACCACGCACGCGAAGAACTGGGTCGAGCGCGAAGCCTCTTTCATCGTGCGTTTCGACCGACCCATCGAGCGCGTGACCACTTTGCCACCCCGCGCAGGTGACCAAGCCGCGCGTTACCTGCTCGACTTCGATCTCGGCCCCGGCCGCGTGCTGCACGCCCGTGTGGCCCTGTCCACCGTGGACGTGGACGGCGCGCGCCGCAATCTGGCAGTGGATCAAGACAAGTCTTTTGACACCGTGCGCGCCGCCGCCGATGCGCAGTGGCAGCGGCTGCTTTCACGCATCGACATCGAGGCCGACGCGCGCTTCAAGAAGATCTTCTACTCGGCGCTGTACCGCACGCTGCTCCACCCCAGCGATATTGCGGACGTCGACGGCCGGGTGCGCGGCCCCACGGGGCAGGTGATGGCCGCGCCGGGCGGCGTGTACTACAGCACCCTGAGCTTGTGGGACACCTTCCGCGGCGTGCATCCCCTTTTCACGCTGCTGGTGCCCGAACGCTTGCCTGGCTTCATCCAGACCCTGCTTGCGCACCACCGCGCGCAGGGCTACCTGCCGCTGTGGACAGCCTGGGGCCGCGAAACGCACACGATGATCGGCAACCCGGCGCTGCCGGTGATCGCGGACGCGGTGGCCAAGGGTTTTCACAAGGGCCCAACAGGCTTCGACCTGCAGGTGGCCCTGCAGGCCATGGTCGAATCCTCCACGCTGCCACGCCCCCAGGCCCCCGAATGGGCGCAGCGCAGTTGGGACGACATCGAACAGTTCGGCTTCATCCCGCTGGACCGCATCAGCAACGAGTCGGTGAGCAAGACCTTGGAACTCGGCATCGGCGATGACGCTGTGGCCCGCGTGGCGCGTGCGGCGGGCCGCCTCGAGGTGGCCGAGCGCTTTGCCCGCCGCGCCCAGGGCTGGCGCCATCTCTGGGACGCGCAGACGCAGATGATGCGCGGCAAGGACAGCAACGGTCGTTGGCGTGAGCCCTTCGACCCCCTGGTGCCTACCAGCCCGATGAACAACCCGGGCGACTACACCGAGGCCAACGCCTGGCATTACACCTTGACACCGGCGCTGCACGACCCCGCCGGCCTGATCGCCCAGATGGGTGGCGCCTCAGCCTTCGAGGCCTGGCTCGACCGCTTCTTCACGGTGCGCTCGCCTGGGGACAACAAGCACCTGGGCCAGGAGGCCATGATCGGTCAGTACGCCCACGGCAACGAGCCCAGCCACCACATTGCGTACCTCTATGCCTGGACGGCCTCGCCGTGGAAGGGTCATGCGCTGATCCGACGCATTGCGCGCGACTTCTACGGTAGCGGCCCTGACGGCATCATCGGCAACGACGACTGCGGCCAGATGAGTGCCTGGCTCGTGCTGTCGACGCTGGGCTTCTACCCCGTGGTGCCAGCCTCCGGCCAATACGTGGCCGGTGTGCCGCTGGTGCGGCAGGCCGTTCTGAAGCGGCCAGACGGTTCGCGACTGCTGATCCGTCCTGGCACCCGCCCCGGGCCCTGGTTGGATGGTCAGCCCGTGGACCCCAAGGCATTGGCGCATCTGGACCTGCTGCAGTCCCGCAGGCTGGAACTGGGGCCATGGCAAGATTCGGCGTCCCGGCCGATCACCGGCACCCGCAGCCATGTCTCCCATCGCTCACGCTGACGCTGGCCTGCTGCACCTGTTTCAAGAGCCCCACGCAGGACTGACCTAGGATGAAGACCGACCCCCGCCCAGCAGAGAGGGCTTTTGCAACCCCTCGAACAAATGCAGGTCTGAATGACCGTGCCGGCCCCCAGGTCTGGGCCTGGAGGAGCCTGTCGCTCGCTGGTCTTCTCTTTCTGGCGGGATGCGCCTCGCCGCGCGCGCCCACGCCTACGCCGCCTCAGGCCCCGGTGCCTTCACCTGCTCCGCAGCCGGCGGCATCACCTCAGCCGCTCTCGACGCCAGTGCCTCCGCAGGCACCGTCGCCTGCTGCGCGGCCGCTGCCGCCGCCCGTGGCCAGCGCCCCGTTCCGCAACTGGGACGAATTCCGGCTGCACGCGGGCCGCCGCATCGTCGCGGCAAGCCCGAATGGCACCTATACAGGCGCCGTGCCTGAGCCGCTGCTGGCCATTCCCGTGCTGGAGGTGGAACTCAACGCAGATGGCTCCGTGCGCCGCATCGTGGTGCAGCGCCAGCCCAGCCAGGCCCGCGACACGGTGCAGCTGGCCGTCGATGCGGTTCAGCGTGCAGCGCCTTTTGGCGACATCTCGCACCTGCCTCGGCCCTGGAAGTTCAGCGAGGTCTTCCTGTTCCGCGACGACCGCAGGTTCAAGCCCCGAGTGCTGGACCTGTAGTGCTGCGCCTCATCTACCCACTCAAGAGCCCCCACCATGTCCGCCCTCCTCGAAAAGCTCACGGCCGCCGCCCAGAAGGAATTCCGCTTCGATCCCCTGACCGAAGCGCGCGAGAACATCTACCAGCCCAGCCAGCCGGGGCTGATGTTCCCGGGCCGCCCGACTTTCGATGACATGGCCCGCGAGCGCCAGTACCTGAAGGAGCGCCTAGTGGGCGCCTGCCGGGCCTTCGCGCGCGAGGGCTTCGACTACGGCTTTGCGGGGCACCTGACCATCCGCGACCCCGAGCGCCCGCACCTGTATTGGACCAACCCCATGGCGGTGCACTTCCGGCAGGTGAAGGTGTCCAACCTCATCCTGGTGGACCACCGCGGCCAGGTGGTGGAGGGTGACTACGCCGTCAACCGCGCCGGCTTTGTGCTGCACGCCGCCGTGCACGAGGCCCACCCGGACATCCTGGCCATGTGCCACGCCCACACGCTGTACGGCACGGCCTTTGCCGCGCTGGGCAAGCCCCTGGCGCCCATCTCGCAGGACGTGGCGGCCTTCTTCGAGGACCATGTGGTCATCAACGACGAGGCAGGGCAGGTGGCGGTGGAAGAGGACGCCGGCCCCAAAGTGGCTGACTGGTTCAAGGGCGTGAAGGCCGCCATCCACCAGAACCACGGCCTGTTCACCGCCAGCCGCCACAGCATCGAGGCGGCGGCTTTCTGGTTCATCGCACTGGAGCGCTGCTGCCACCAGCAGTTGCTGGTAGAGGCCACGGGCGTCACGCCCAAGCTGGTGCCGCCCGACCGCTCACGCTACAGCCGCGAGCACGTGGGCAGCGAGTACATCGGCTGGCTGCACTTCCAGACTATCTGGAACGACCTGGTGCGCACCGAGCCGGACATGTTCGATTGACAGCGTCGGCGGCTGCCGAACGCCGCAGCCCGTCGCGCAAAGGCGCCCCGTTCAAAGGGCGCCGCGTGAGCCCTGTTATACGTTGAACAAGAAGTTCAGCACGTCCCCATCCTTGACCACGTACTCCTTGCCTTCGGCGCGCATCTTGCCGGCGTCCTTGGCGCCTTGCTCGCCCTTGCAGGCGATGTAGTCGTCGAAAGCGATGGTCTGGGCGCGGATGAAGCCGCGCTCGAAGTCGGTGTGGATGACGCCCGCGGCCTGCGGGGCGGTGTCGCCGATGTGGATGGTCCAGGCGCGCACTTCCTTCACGCCGGCGGTGAAGTAGGTCTGCAGGCCCAGAAGCTTGAAGGCCGCGCGGATCAGGCGGTTCAGCCCCGGCTCTTCCTGCCCCATCTCCTGCAGGAACAGCAGCCGGTCCTCGTCGGCCATGTCGGCCAGTTCGGCCTCGGTCTTGGCGCAGATGGCCACCACTGGGGCGTTCTGCTTG
>Ga0209985_10000423_pt1 | contig 46648 bp, 46 predicted proteins | sample NOAtaG_FD_187305 | JGI IMG/M metagenome (GOLD analysis project Ga0209985, IMG submission 187305) | Freshwater lake microbial communities from Lake Erie, under a cyanobacterial bloom - NOAA_Erie_Diel6S_1000h metaG (SPAdes) (version 2) | ecosystem: Environmental > Aquatic > Freshwater > Lake ... | reverse complement strand
GCAGTTCGTGCGCTCGATCGTCTCCTACCGCTCCAAGTTCGACTCGGCGTTCACCAACGGGGCGCCGAACTTCGCGGCTGTCTTCACGCCGGCCGAGCTGCAGGGCCAGCAGCTCTTCACCGGCCGCGGCCGCTGCGCCCTGTGCCACACCTCGATCGCGCACGTCGGCGACGGCCTGCGCAACAACGGCCTCGACCTCGCGACGGTCGATGCGGGTGCGGGCAACGCGCGCTTCAAGGTGCCCTCGCTGCGCAACGTCGCGGTGCGCGCGCCCTACATGCACGACGGGCGCTTCGCCACGCTGCGTGAGGTCATCGACTTCTACGACAACGGCGTGCAGCCGCACCCCAACCTCGACCCGCGGCTCGTGGGCCCCGGCGGCACGCCGCTGCGCCTCAACCTCACGCCGGTCGAGAAGGATGCGCTCGAGGCCTTCCTGCGCACGCTGACCGACGACGCGCTGCTCACCGACCCCAAGTTCTCCGACCCCTTCCCGCGCTGAGCCCGGCTCTGTTCTAATGCCGCGGCCATGGACACGGCCCGCGACCTCACCCGTTACCGCAAGCACTGGGCCTCCCGTTTCGGGACCGCCCCGTTCCTGCCCATGTCGCGCGCCGAGATGGACGCTCTGGGCTGGGATTCCTGCGACATCATCGTGGTGACGGGCGACGCCTACGTCGACCATCCGAGCTTCGGTATGGCGATCGTCGGGCGGCTGCTCGAGTCGCAGGGCTTCCGCGTCGGCATCATCGCCCAGCCCGATTGGCAGAGCGCCGACCCGTTCCGTGAGCTCGGCAAGCCGAACCTCTTCTTCGGCATCACCGCCGGCAACATGGATTCGATGGTCAACCGCTACACCAGCGACCGCCGCATCCGCAGCGATGACGCCTATACGCCGGGCGGCGAGGGCGGTCGCCGTCCCGACCGCTCGGTGATCGTCTACGCACAGCGTGCGCGCGAGGCCTTCCCGGGCGTGCCCATCGTCATCGGTGGCATCGAGGCCAGCCTGCGCCGCATCGCGCACTTCGACTACTGGTCGGAGAAGGTCCGCCGCTCCATCCTGCTCGACGCCAAGGCCGACCTGCTGGTGTACGGCAACGGCGAGCGGCAGATCGTCGACATCGCGCACCGGCTCGCGGCGGGCGAGGCGATCGGCGACATCACGGACCTGCGGGGCACGGCGTTCCTGCGCCGCGCCGTGCCGGAGGGTTGGGTGGAGGTCGACTCGACGCATCTCGATGCGCCGGGTCCTTTGAACCCGCCCGTCGACCCGTACGCGATGGACGACAACGGCGGCACGCGCGCGGCGACGGCCGCCAAGACCGCTGACGCGGCGGCCGGCGCTGCGCCCGCCGAGACCTCTCTGGAGACGGTGGTGAAGTTCGTGCGCCGCGTGAAGAGCGTCGACCGCTCACGCAGCGTCATCCGGTTGCCGGCCTACGAACAGGTGGTCGACGACCCCGTGATGTACGCGCACGCCTCGCGGATCCTGCATCTGGAGGCCAACCCGGGCAACGCGCGTGCGCTGGTGCAGCGCCACGGGCTGTCGGAGGTCTGGCTCAACCCGCCGCCCATCCCGCTCACCACCGCGGAGATGGACCATGTCTACGAGCTGCCGTATCAACGGCGGCCGCATCCGGCCTATGGTGACGCCGAGATCCCGGCGTACAAGATGATCCGCTTCTCGATCTCGATCCAGCGCGGCTGCTTCGGCGGCTGCAGCTTCTGCTCGATCACCGAGCACGAGGGCCGCATCATCCAGAGCCGCTCGGAGCGGTCCGTGCTGCGCGAGATCGAGACCGTACGCGACACGGTCCCCGGGTTCACCGGCGTCATCTCCGACCTCGGCGGTCCGACGGCCAACATGTACCGCCTCGCCTGCAAGAGCCGCGAGATCGAGAGCGCCTGCCGCAAGCCGTCCTGCGTGTTCCCCGGCATCTGCCCGAACCTGAACACCGACCATGCGCCGCTGATCGAGCTCTACCGCAAGGCGCGCGCGCTGCCGGGCATCAAGAAGGTCTTGATCGCTTCCGGCGTGCGCTACGACCTCGCCATCGAGTCGCCGGAGTACGTGAAGGAGCTCGCGCAGCACCATGTCGGCGGCTATCTCAAGATCGCACCCGAGGCGATCTCCGAGGGCCCGCTCTCGAAGATGATGAAGCCCGGCATCGGCACCTACGACCGCTTCAAGGAGCTGTTCGACCGCTACTCGAAGGAGGCCGGCAAGCAGCAGTACCTGATCCCGTATTTCATCGCGGCGCATCCCGGCACCACCGACGAGGACATGCTCGAGCTCGCGCTGTGGCTCAAGAAGAACGGCTTCCGCGCCGACCAGGTGCAGGCCTTCCTGCCCTCGCCGATGGCGACCGCCACGGCGATGTACCACTCGGGCAAGAATCCGCTGCGCCGCGTGACGCGGACCAGCGAGGAGGTCGTCATCCCGCGCGGGCTCAAGGTGCGGCGGCTGCACAAGGCCTTCCTGCGCTACCACGACGCCAACAACTGGCCGCTGCTGCGCGAAGCGCTGCGGCGCATGGGCCGCGCCGACCTCATCGGTCCCGGCAAGCAACATCTCGTACCGCCTTGGCAGCCCGCCGGCACCGGCACGCTCGCCGAAGGCGCGCGTGCGCGCGGTGATGTGCGCAAGCACGGCGGTGCGAGCGCCACGCCGGGCGGCCGCGCTGCGCGGCCGTTCCGCACGCAGCACACGCGGCCGCCGCGAGGGAAAGCATGACCGAAGGCCATGAGTTCCGACCGGGTCTGGAGTTCGATGTCGGTGCGTTGGAGCGGCATTTCGCGCTGCATCTGCCGCAGCACGCGGGGCCGTTGCGCGTGCGGCAGTTCTCCGGCGGGCAGTCCAACCCGACCTACCTCGTGGAGTCGCCCGCGGGCAGCGTGGTGCTGCGCCGCAAACCGCCCGGTGTGCTGCTGCCGTCGGCGCATGCGGTCGACCGCGAGCACCGCGTGCTCGCCGCATTGGCGCGGGAAGGCAGCGTGCCGGTGGCCCGTCCGCTCCTTATGTGCGACGACGCCGCCGTCATCGGTACGCCGTTCTATGTGATGGAGCATCTGCAAGGGCGGGTGTTCTGGGACCCGACGCTGCCCGAGCTGCCGCGCGGGTCGCGGCGCACGGTGTTCGAAGCCATGTGCGCGACGCTCGCGACGCTGCACGGCCTCGATCCGGTGTCGCTGGGCCTCGGTGATTTCGGCCGCACCGAGGGCTATGTCGCGCGGCAGGTGGCGCGTTGGTCGAAGCAGTATGTCGGCGACGCCGATGCGGCCGGACGGGTCGACTCCATGGAGCGCGTGATCGACTGGCTGCCGCGCCATGCGCCGGCCACCGAGCCGGCCGCCGCCGTGGTCCACGGCGATTACCGGCTCGACAACCTGATGTTCGCGCCTGATGCGCTTCGGGTCATCGGCGTGCTCGACTGGGAGCTCTCCACGCTCGGCAATCCGCACGCCGACTTCGCCTATCACCTGATGATGTACCGCATGCCGGCGGTGTCGGTGGGCGCGTTGCTGGGACAGGATCTCGAAGCGCTAGGGCTGCCCACCGAAGACGAGTATGTCGCCGCCTACTGCGCGCAGCGCGGTCTGCGCGAGGTACCCGACCTCGGCTATTACATGGCGTTCTGTCTGTTCCGCATGGCCGGCATCCTGCACGGCATCCGCGGCCGTGTGCAGCGCGGCACGGCGGTGAGCCCGCAGGCCAAGCGTCACGCGGCGGCGGTGGAGATCGTCGCGGACCTCGCCTGGCAGCAGGCGCAGTCGACGGGGTTGCGCTGAACAGACGATGCGTCGGCGTCGCCGCCCGCCCTCATGCCGCGCTCAGGGCGTCGTCGCGGGCGGTGTGAACACCACCGTCGAGGCCGGCCGTTCGCGCTGCAGCCGCGCGGCCACCCGCTCCGTCCGCTCCATGGCGCGCAAGGCGTTCTCGCCGGCGAGCTTGCGCAGCTCGGCGTCGGTCCAGCCGCGACGGATCAGCTCCGCGAAGAGCCTCGGGTAGGTCGACACATCGTCGAGGCCTTCGGGCCATGCATCGTTGCCGTCGAAGTCGCCGCCGATGCCGACATGGTCGATGCCCGCGACGCGGCGGATGTGGTCGATGTGGTCGGCCACCATGGCGATGGTGGTCCTCGGGCGCGGCATCGCCGCGCGGCCCTCGGCCATGATCCGATCCGCCTCCTCGCGCGTGGGCGCCGCCGCGGCGCGGGCGCGCAGCGCCGCCATGTAGGGCTGGGTCACGCGACCGACTTCGCAGTTGATGAAGCCGGCCACGAAGGTGACCATGACGACGCCGCCGTTGCGCGGCATCTCGCGCAGGATGTCGTCGGGGACGTTGCGCGGCACATCGCAGACGCCGCGTGCCGAGGAGTGCGAGAAGATCACCGGTGCCTCGGTGATGCGCAGCGTGTCGGCCATGGTGGACGGCGCGGCATGCGAGAGATCGATCAGCATGCCGAGGCGGTTCATCTCGCGCACGACCTCTTCGCCGAACGGCGTGAGGCCGTCATGCCGCGCCGGCACCATCGCCGCGGCATCCGCCCAGTCGGTGTGCGCGTTGTGCGTGAGCGCCATGTAGCGCACGCCGAGGTCGTAGTAGGCGCGCAGCGCGCCGAGCGAGTTCTCGAGACCGTAGCCGCCCTCCATGCCGAGCATCGAAGCGATGCGTCCGGCACGGTGTGCGGCGCGGATCTCCGCGACCGTGGTCGCGAAACGTAAGGTGTCCGGGTAGCGCTCGATGATGCGGCGTGCGATCTCGATCTGCTCGAGCTGCGGGCGCGCGAACGGACCGCGTCCCTCACCCGGGATGTAGACCGACCAGAACTGTGCGCCGAGTCCGCCGGCACGCAGCCGCGCGAGGTCGGTATCGCCCGGCGTCGGCTTGCGCAGGTCGTAGGCGACGATGTCGCCCGGCGCGTCCTTGAAGCCGCGGATGGCGTAGGGCAGGTCGTTGTGGCCGTCGACGAGGATGGTCGAGCGCAACAGCTTGCGGGCGTGCTGCAGCGCGGCGTCCTCCGATGCGGCATCCCTCGGCGCCGTGGCGCAGCCCGCCAGCGTCAGGGCGAGCAGGACCGCCGCCGCGGCGCGCACCGTCAGGCCCCCGCCTTGAAGGTGTCGCAGGACTGCATCGAGCCCGTCTCGAGCCCGCGCTTGAACCACTGCATGCGCTGCTGCGCCGTGCCGTGCGTGAAGGACTCGGGCTGCACATAGCCCTGCATGCGCTTCTGGATCGTGTCGTCGCCGACCGCCGACGCGGCGGCGAGCGCCTCTTCGATGTCGCCCTGCTCGAGGATCTGCCGCGAGCGCTCGGCGTGGTGCGCCCAGATGCCGGCGTAGCAGTCGGCCTGCAGCTCCATCAGCACCTGCAGCTGGTTCTGCTGCGCTTTGTTGGCGCGCGCCTGCGCCTCTCGGACCTGCTTCGAGATGCCGGTGATGGTCTGGATGTGATGGCCGACCTCATGCGCGATGACATAGGCCTGCGCGAAGTCGCCCGCCGCCTTGAACTGCGTCTCGAGCTCGTTCCAGAAGGTCAGGTCGATGTAGACCTTCTGGTCGCCGGGGCAATAGAAGGGACCGGCACCGGAGTTGGCACGCCCGCAAGCCGTGACCACCTCGCCGCTGAAAAGTTTGAGGACCGGCGGCTTGTACTGCGCACCGCCCGCCTTGAAGATCTCCGTCCAGGTCTCCTCGGTGTCGCCGAGCACCGCGCTTGCCGCGTCGCCCGCGGCATCGGTGGGCGCGCCCATCACGCCGGTCGGCGCCGCAGCCGCCGGCGCGCCGCCGCCGCCTGCGCCGGCGATGGCCGCGCCGCCCTGCACCACGCCGAGCGCGATGCGCGGGTCGATGCCGAGCAGCCAGGACGCGATCAGCGCCAGCACGATGCCGCCGAGGCCGAGCTTCAGTCCGCCGCGACCGCCGCCGCCAAGGCCGCCCAGACCACCGAGGCCGCCACCGCCGGCCTTCTGGCCACGGGCGTCCTCCACATTGCTGCTGCGGCGCATTCTGTCGAGACGCATGTTCAGGCTCCCTTCGTGTCTTCTGCGGTGGTCATCTGCGGTGCGGGCATGACATCCCGCAGCCAATCTTGGATCGCGCGGGCGACCCCGAGGGTCGCCTCCTCGTGCACATAGTGCCCGGCCTCGGTGAAGTGCACCAGTCTCGAGCCGGGGATCATGCGCTGCAGTTCGTCCGCTTCCGACAGCGGCTTGTTGCGGTCGCGGTCGCCCCAGGGGATCAGCGTCGGCACCTTCACCTGCGGCGCGAGCGCGATCTCCTCGCCCTCGCGGTACTGGGTCATGAGGCTCGTCATCCCGGCCATGTAGTCGTCGGTGCGCGCGCCGAGCATGACCTCGTCCATCACCTGCTCGGTGACGATCTCCGGGCGGACATAGGACTTGCGCAGGAAACCGCCCCGGAAGCCGCGGTCGCCGAACATCTTCGCGGACATGCGCGGCAGCGGCGGCAGGGTCAGCTGCACGATCCTCGGCACGCCGGTGCGGATGATGCCGGGGTTCATGAGCACGAGGCCGCCGGCGTCCGGATCGCGCACCGCGGCCTGCAGCGCCACCGCGCCGCCCAAAGAATGTCCGGCGTAGACCACGCGGCGCAGGCCGAGCTGCTTCGCGGCGGCGACCAGCACCTGCGCTTGCGGACCGTTGTGGTAGTCGTGGTCGACCGGCTTGTCGGACAGTCCGTAGCCCGGCATGTCGATCGCGACCACGCGGCAGCAGCCGGAGAGTGCCGGCGCGAGGTCGCGGAAACTCTGCAGCGAATTGCCGAAGCCGTGGATCAGCAGGATGTCGGGGCGGTCCGCAGCGGCTTCGCCCCACTCGCGGTAACGCAGCCGCAGACCGTCGATGGTGATCCACTTGTCGGCGGCCCTGGCGAGCGTCGCCGCGGGCACACCGGGCTCCGCGGGTGGCCAGTAGGCCCAGGCCATCGCTGCGCCCCACAGCAGCGCGAGCGTCGCCACCAGTCCCAGCAGGATGCGCTTCAAGGTCCTCACCCGTCCGATTGCATACAATCCGCGGGCGCCGCGCAATGGCGCGCGCGCCGAGAGCCACCGCATCCCGATGTTCCACCCCAAGATAGTGCTGCCGGACCTGCCGATAGGCGCCGCCCTGCCCACGCTGCGGTCGGCGCTGCGTGCGGGGCCCGCGGCCGTGCTCGAGGCGCCGCCCGGCGCCGGCAAGAGCACCGTGGTGCCGCTGGCGCTGCTCGATGAACCTTGGGTGCGGGGGCGCAAGATATTGATGCTCGAGCCGCGCCGGCTCGCGGCGCGTGCGGTGGCCGAACGCATGGCCGCCACGCTCGGCGAGACGGTCGGCGCCACGGTCGGCCATCGCATGCGGCTCGACACGCGGGTCGGTCCGCGTACACGCATCGAGGTCGTCACCGAGGGCGTGCTGACGCGCATGCTGCAGTCCGATCCCGCGCTCGAGGGCGTGGCTGCGGTGCTGTTCGACGAGTTCCACGAGCGCAGCCTGCAGGCCGACACCGGGCTCGCACTGTGCCTCGATGCGCGCGCGGCGCTCGGCACCGATCTGCGCGTTGTGGTGATGTCGGCGACGCTCGACGGCGCGGCGGTCGCGGCGTTGTTGACCCGTGCGACGGGCGTCGAGGTTCCGGTGGTCACCGCCGCGGGCCGCATGTACCCGGTCGCGGTGCGATATGTCGGCCGCGCGATGCCGTCGCTGCCGGCCGGCCCCGGCGCGCCGGGCGGTGACGAGCCGCCCGAACGGCTGTTGGCGCTCACCGTGCAGCGCGCCTTGCGCGAGTGCGAGGGTGATGTGCTCGCGTTCCTGCCGGGCGCGGGCGAGATCCGCCGCGCGCTCGGGATGTTGGAGGGGATGCTCGAAGGGCTGCGCGACGGCTCCCGTGATGGCGCGCGCGTTTCGCTGCTGCCGCTCTATGGCGAACTGTCGCCCGCGGAGCAGGCGCGGGCGCTCGACCCGGATCCCGCGGGTCCGCGACGCGTGATCCTCGCGACCAACATCGCCGAGACCAGCCTCACGCTGCCGCGCGTGCGCGCGGTGGTGGACTCGGGTCTGGTGCGGCGCGCGGTGTTCGATCCTGTCACCGGCATGAGCCGGCTCGAGACGCGCCGCATCTCGCGCGCCGCCGCCGAACAGCGCGCCGGCCGCGCCGGTCGCGTCGCCGAGGGCGTGTGTTACCGGTTGTGGAGCGAGGGCGCGCAGCGCAGCCTCGCCGCGCAGACGCCGCCCGAGATCCTCGAAGCGGACCTCGCGCCGCTCGCGCTCGACCTCGCCGAATGGGGCGCCGCCGATGCCGCGGCGCTGCCGTGGCTCGACGCGCCGCCCGCACCGATGCTCGACAGCGCCCGTGATCTGCTGCAGCGTCTCGGTGCGTTGGACGATGCACGCCGCATCACCGCGCATGGCCGTGAGCTCGCGAGGCTACCGGCGCACCCGCGGCTCGCGCACCTGCTGCGCGAGGCGGCGCGCCGCGGCGAGAGCGGCATGGGTGCGCGGCTCGCCGCTCTGCTCGGTGAGCGTGACCTGCTGCGCGGTCGCAGCGGCCGCGCGGGCGCGGAAGGCGACGCCGATGTCACCACACGGCTCGACATCGTGTTCAGCCGCGGCGGCGATGCCGGGCGGGATGCCGGGCGGGACGCGGGCATCGACCGCGGTGCGCTGATGCGGTTGCGCCGCTCCGCGGATCTCTTCGCACGGCAAGCGCCGGATGACGCGCGCCCGGACGCGCCGCCGGTCGGCGCAGCCGGTCTGCTCGCCTGCGCCTATCCTGACCGCATCGGTCGGCGCCGCGATGGCGCCGCGCCGCGCTATCTGCTCGCCAACGGCCGCGGTGCCGCGTTCGCCCATGCCGACCGTCTCGCGCGCAGCGAATTCATCGTCGCGCTCGACCTCGACGACCGCGACCGCGAGGCGCGCATCCTGCTCGCCGCCGCGCTCGATCGGGCGACGCTCGAAGAGGTCGCCGGCGGGCGCTTGCGACGCGCGGTCGAAGTGGAATGGTCGGCACGCGACGAGGCGGTGGTGGCGCGCCAGGTGGAGCGGCTGGACGCGCTCGTGGTCGACGAGAAGCCGCTGCCGCGCGTGCCGCCCGACGCCGCGCTCGCTGCGATGCTCGACGGGCTGCGTCAGATGGGGCTCGATGGGCTGCCCTGGACCGACGAGACCCGCGCCCTGCGCGCCCGCATCGGTATCGCACGGCGACTGGAGATGCCGGGCACCGCGGAATGGCCCGACTTCTCCGACGCCGCGCTGATGACCGACCTCGAGCAGTGGCTCGCGCCCTGGCTCGACGGGGTCACCCGCCGGGCGCATCTGGCCAAGCTGCCGCTGGGCGATGCGCTGCGGCTGCGTCTCGGCGCCGAGCGCATCCGTCGGCTCGACGAGTGGCTGCCGACGCATCTCACGGTGCCGACCGGCTCGCGCATCCGTATCGACTATCTCGATGACCTCGCGCCCTGCGCCGCGATGCGTATGCAGGAGGTGTTCGGCCTCGCGACCACGCCGCGCCTCGCCGACGGTCGGCTGCCCGTGACCTTCAAGCTGCTGTCGCCGGCGCAGCGACCGCTGCAGGTGACCGCCGACCTCGCGAGCTTCTGGCGCAACGCCTATTCCGAGGTGCGCAAGGACATGCGTGGCCGTTATCCTCGGCACTACTGGCCCGAGGATCCCCTGCAGGCCGAGCCGGTGCGCGGCGTGCGCAAGCGATGAACGCGCGGTGACCTGACCTACGGAGAGACGACATGACCTCGAAGGATCCGCAGCGCGTGAGATCCGTGCCGACGCCGTCGTCCGCAGGGGCGACGATGGTGGCGATGGTGGCGATGGCGGCTGCGCTCGTCGGCTGTGCAGCGCCGACGCCGAGGGTCGCGTCGTCCGCCGCAGCGACCGCCGTCTCCGTCGTATCGCAGCCCGCACCCGCGTATCCCGTCGAGATCGTCGCGCGCGAGGCCTGTCCGGCGCGCGATCCGGACTACGGCGACTACCGATCGCGGCAGATGGCCAACTACCGGCAGGAAGCCGCGGCAGCACAGGCGCAGGGCCTCGTCATGCGCACGCCCGACCAAGCCGAGGCGGCGATCATCAGCGCCGACGAGTACGCGGCTCGCGGCGCGCCGGGCGTCAGCTGCGAGCGCATCACTTATCTCAGCGATGGGCTGCGGGTGGTCGGATATCTTTGGCGACCGAGCGGGGCGCAGCCGGGAGCGGGCCTGCCGTTGCTGGTGTTCCACCGCGGCGGCGCCGGCGACGATTCCAAGCTGCGCCCCAACACGCAGTTCGCCTTCGACCGCTTCGTGCGTGCGGGATATGTGGTCATCGGCACGCAGTACCGCGGCAACGACGGCGGCGAGGGACGCGACGAGCTCGGCGGCGCCGACCTGCGCGATGTGTTGCAGATCGTGCGCATCGGTCAGCGGTTGCCGTGGGTCGACCCGCAGCGGGTGTTCGCGCTCGGCTATTCGCGCGGCGGCATGATGGCGCTGATGGCGGCGCGGGCCGGCGCACCGTACCGCGCGATCGCCACCGTCGGTGCGCCCACCGATCTGCTCGCCGTGCGCGCCGCGGGAGGTCGCAACAGCCTCTCGGCGCTCGCCCGTGCCATCCCGGCGGGACAGGACCCCGAGGCTGCGCTGCGCGCGCGGTCGGCCGTGCATTGGGCGGAGGAGTTGAACGCTCCGGTGCTGGTGCTGCACGGTGGCGCGGATCCCATCGTCAGCGCAGCAGAGCACGCGCGGCCGTTCGCCGCACGCCTGCAGGCGCTCGGCAAGACGCATGAGCTCGTGGTCTTCGAGGGCGACACCCACGGGCTGCAGATGAGCGGCACCGAGCGCGATACGCGCATCCTGGAGTGGTTCCGGCGCTTCGACGCGCCGGCCCGCTGAACCGCGGTCAGCCGGAGAACGGTCCGCCGCGGCGGCCGTGCAGTGCGGCCTGGATCTCGGCGACGATCGACAGCGCGATGTCCTCGGGGGTGCGACCGCCGAGGTCGAGCCCGACCGGCGCGCGCAGCCGCGATCGCAAGGCCTCCGCTGCAGGCCCGAGCTCCGCGAACAACCGTTCGCGACGCGCCGCCGGACCCAACAGCCCCACATAGGGCACTCGGCTCCGCGCCAGCGCGGCGAGATACCGTCCGTCGGCGATCAGGTGGTGGCTCATGACCACCGCGGCGTCGAACCCGTCGAGGGCGATCGCGGCACCCGGGTCGTCGAGTTCGACCTGCATCACACGTGCGGCGCCGGGGAAGCGCGCGACATCGATGTAGGCCGGTCTGTGGTCGACGACCGTGACCTGCCAGCCGAGCAATGTCGCGATGCGCTGCACGGGTTCCGCGTCCGGGCCCGCGCCGCAGAGCAGCAGCGTGGGCACGCGCGTCGCGGTGAGCGTGAAGATTCCGTCCTGCAGCGATGCGCTGCGGCGCGCCAGCGCGTCCATCGCGGCCGCGCGCAGACGCGCGTCGTCGACGGCGCCGGACAGCACGGGCGATCGTTCAGGGCTATCCGCGCCCGTCGCGAGCACGCTGCGTCCATCGTTGATGTCGAGCGCGAGCGCGGCGGGTTCCCGCCGATGCTCCGCGGCGAGCAGGCCGGCCAATGTGTTGTGGCCGCCCTCGGCATCGAGACGCCACAAGAGGACGCGCATCAGGCCCTCGCAGCCGAGACCGAGACCCCATACGGGGTCGTCGGAGCCGCGGCTGTCGTAGCTGCGATCGATCACGGCGGGACCACCGGCGAAGATCCTGCCGGCGTGTTCCTGCAGGTCGCCTTCGAGACAGCCGCCGCTCAGCAGTCCCGCGCGCGCGCCGTCCGATGCGAACAGCATCAGCGCGCCCGGCTTGCGGTAGGTCGAGCCGCGCGTCTCGATGACGAGCGCGGCGACGAGCGGAACGCCCGAGTGCGAGGCGCGCTCGAAGAATGCGTGCAGCACGTCGCGATCGCGCCGCCCGTCAGAGCGGCGCGCCGTCCTCGCGGCTGACCGCGATGACCGCCGAGCGCGCGGGCAGCCCGCCGCCGTCCGGCCAATGGCTGACCGGGGCGTCGACATTGCCGCCTTCGCCCGGGTGCTGGATGCTGAGGAAGAGGGTCTTTCCGTCCGGCGTGAACTCGCAACCGCAGACTTCGGCGCCGACGGGCGCGCTCAGCACCTGCTTGAGCAGGCCGCGTTCGGGTCCGGTCGTGGGCACCACGAAGCAGCCGTTGTTGCCGATGAGCCCGGTATCGGCGTCGGTCACGATCCAGAGCCGGCCCGACGGATCGAAGCCGAGGTTGTCCGGGCAGGCGATGGGGCTGAGGCGCGCGCGGTCGGTGTGACCGGCGTAGAAGACGTCTTCGCGAGCGAGGCCGCCGGGTGCGAGGTCCTCTGCACGCGTCAGCAGTCGTGCCGAGGCGTTGCGCGGATCGCCCGCGAGCAGGAACACGTTCCAGGCGAAGCGCGTGCCCGCGGCATCATCGCCGTCCTCGATGAGTTCGACGATATGACCGAAGTCGTTCTTCGGGCGGGGGTTCGCGGCGTTCGGTCCGAGATCGATCTCGCGGCCCATGAAATCGCGGCGCTCGTCCTTGCGGCTGTCGTTCTTGGTGAGCGCCATGTACACGCGTCCGCTGACCGGGCTCGGCTCGACGTCCTCGGGCCGGTCCATGGGCGTGGCGCCGAGCACATCGGCCGCCTCACGGCAGCGGATCACGACCTCTGCCTGGTCGGCGAACCCGGTGCGGCTGTTGAGCGGACCGTTCTCGTCGTGCACCAACGGCAGCCACTCGCCGCGACCGTCGGCGTCGAAGCGCGCGACATACAAGGTGCCGTGGTCGAGCAGGTCACGGTTGGCGGCGCGGACCTTCGGGTCGAAGCGGTCGCGGGTGACGAACTTGTAGACGTACTCGAATTTCGCGTCGTCGCCCATGTAGGCGGCGACGCGGCCGTCCTGGGTCAGGATGGTGTTCGCGCCCTCGTGGCAGAAGCGGCCGAGCGCGGTGCGTTTCTTCGGCGTCGAGGTCGGGTCCTCGGGATCGATCTCCACGATCCAGCCGTGGCGCAACGCTTCGCGCGGCTCCTGGCGCACATCGAAGCGGGCATCGAAGAGGTCCCAGCCGTAGGCCGACCGCTCGCGCAGCGGCCAGCGACGGTGGGCGCGCTTCGTGGCCTCGTCGGTCGAGGCCGCAGCCCAGCTGCGCGCGCCGCCGAAATAATCCTGGATGTTCTCTTCGGCGGTGAGATAGGTGCCCCACGGGGTCTTGCCGCCCGCGCAGTTGGCGAAGGTGCCGAGCACGCGCGTGCCGGTCGGATCGGCGACGGTGCGCATGAGCGGCGCGCCGCGCGCCGGTCCCGCGATGTCCATCGGTGTGTCGGCGGTGATGCGTCGTGTGGCCTTCGCGCCCTTCACGACCTGCCAACCGCGCAGGCCCTTGCGGACCTCCAGCACGCTGACGCCGTGCGCGGCGCGCATCCAGGAGACGGCCTCGGGATTCGCGCGGAGCCAGGCATCGCGGTCGCGGGCGCGGGCTTTCTCGTCGGCGGAGACCCCGGCGAACACCAGTTCGGCCTCGACATATTCGTGGTTGACGCAGAGCAGACCGGTGTCGCGACGGCTACGCGAGGGGAAGAACGCGAGCGCGTCGTTGTTGGTGCTGAAGCGTCGTCCTTGCCGTGCCGCGGCGTCGGCATCCAGCCACTTCAGCGAACGCAGGTCGCGCGCCGTCAGCCCGGCATCACCCGCGAACAGCGGGTCGCCGAAGCCGATCAGCACCTGCGCGCGCAGGCCGGGCGAGAGGCGCAGCGCGTCCTCGCGCGTCGGTGCGATCGCCGCGTAGACCGCGCCCGCGGTACCGGAGCGCGCGGTCGCGCCGATCGCGGGCAGCGCACCCGCTGCGGCGAGCGCGCTGCCGCCTGCCACCAAGAGGTCGCGCCGCGACAGACGCTGTTCGAGGACCGCGCCGAAGTACTTCATGTTCCGGGGAGCCCCTCGATGATGGTGACGAAGAATTCGCCCTTGCCTTCACGCAGCTTCTTCGCGGCTTCGTACTCGGGCGACTTCCAGAAATCCCACGCCGCCTGCTTCGAGGGGAAGCGGGCGATGACGACGCTCTCGCGGCGCGGGTCGCCCTCGGCGACCTCGATCCGGCTCGCCGGCATCACGGCGAGATAGCGGCCGCCGTACTTCTCGTAGATCGGCGGCAGCGCCGCGTTGTAGAGCCGGAAGCCTTCGATGTCGGTGACCTTGCCCTGCACCAGCAGGTAGGCCGGCGCCGCAGGCTTGACCGGCTCGCCGCTCACTTGATGAGCCCCTCGGCGCGCATCGCGGCCTGCGCGGACGGCCGCTGCGCGATGCGCTTGTGGTAGGCCTGCAGGGTCGGCCACTGTCCGAGATCGATGCCGACGATGCGGCACCAGCCGAGCACCGTGAAGAGATAGGCGTCGGCCACGGTGAACCCGTCGCCGAGCAGGAAGTCCTTGCCGTCGAGCGACTGCTGCACGAAATCGAAACGCTTGCCGAGGTTGGCGCGCGCGACGGCCTTCTGCTCGTCCGTGACGCCCGGGATGAAGAACGGGCTGAAGTTCTTGTGGACCTCGGAGTTGATGTAGCCGAGCCACTCGTGCAGGCGATAGCGCGCGAGCGTGCCGGCCGCGGGTGCGAGCCCGGACGCGGGCTTGAGGTCGGCGATATACGGCAGGATCGCCGTGCCCTCGGTGAGCACCTCGCCGTCGTCCATGCGCAGCGCCGGCACATAGTTCTTGGGGGTGACCTTCGCGTACTCCTCGCCGCCGGCGGTCTTCTGGCCGCGGCCTTCGACCTTGACGGCCTCGAAAGCGAGACCCGTCTCGTACAGCGCGATATGGGAGGCGAGCGAGCAGGCACCGGGAGAGTAGTAGAGCTTCATGGTCGGGATCCTTTCAGGTCGGGTGGTGCGCCGGTCGGGCGGGAAACGGCCCGCGGACCAGACGCGGCGATTATGCCACCCGTCGGTTGCGCAGGGGCCTCCCGGCCCGGCGGCCTCTGTCACAATCCTTTCATGACCGCCGACCCCGACGACCGGCCACGGCTCTCCAAGCGCATGGGCGAGTTGGGCCTGTGCTCGCGGCGCGAAGCGGAGACCTGGATCGTCAACGGCTGGGTGAAGGTCGACGGGCAGATCGTCGATACGCTCGGCACGCGCGTCGACCGCGCCGCGAAGATCGAGGTCGACCGTCGCGCCCGTGAACAGCAGGCGGACTTCGTCACCATCCTCCTCAACAAGCCGATCGGCTATGTCTCCGGACAGGCCGAGGACGGGTACGAACCGGCGACCGTGCTGATCCGTCCCGAGAACCGCTGGAGCGGCGATGATTCCGGACGCCGCTTCGACCCGACGCACCTCATCGGCCTCGCGCCGGCGGGGCGCCTCGACATCGACTCGACCGGCCTGATGGTCTACACGCAGGACGGCCGCGTCGCCAAGCATCTCATCGGCGGCAACGATGTCGAGAAGGAGTACCTGGTGCGCGTCGCGGGCGTGCTCGCGCCCGACGGGATGGCGCGCCTGCGTTACGGGATGACGCTCGACGGCGTGAAGCTCAAGCCCGCACAGGTGGCTTGGCAGAACGAGGACCAGCTGCGCTTCGGCCTGCGCGAAGGGCGCAAGCGCCAGATCCGCCGCATGTGCGAGATCGTGGGGCTCAAGGTGACCGGCCTCAAGCGCATACGCACCGGCCGCGTGCTGCTCGGTGCGCTGCCGCTGGGGAAGTGGCGCTATCTACGGGCGGACGAGGGGTTCTGATCGGGCACGCCGAGGACTTCAGACCACCGGCCGTCCACCGAGCGTCTCGGAGAGCCGCACGGCGATGGCGGTGCGTGCCTTGGCTGCCATCGCCTTGCGATCGGGTATCTCGTCGGGGCTGAACGGCTCCAAAAAATGCACTCGGACCTCCCAGGTGCCCCGGCGTGCGAGCAGACGCCAGGCATTCGCGGCGCCCGTCTCCATGCCGAGCCAAGCCAGCTCGCGGCCGGCTTCGTCGCAGTCGATCACCACCGGCTGCAACATCGCGCCCGGAGGCGCCGGGGTGAGCATGGCGAACAACGGCGCCTTGAAGGGCAACAGACGCCGACCGTCGCCGCAGGTGCCTTCCGGGAACAGCACCAAGCGGCGATGCCGTGCGAAACGTTCACGCATGGCGGCGATCTGTGCCGTGACGCCCATGCGGTCGCTGCGCCGGACGAAGATCGTGTCGTTGAGCATGCAAAGGGACCGCAGCACCGGCCGCCGGGCGATCCCGTCCTGCGCGACGAACACGGCGCCCGTCTGTCCGCCGAGGATGAGCGCATCGGTCCAACTCAGGTGGTTGGCGATGAAGAACACATCGGCTCCCGCCGGGCATCCGATCCGCCTGACCCGGATGCCGCAGGCACGAGCGGCGGCGGCACAGAACCAGCGGGCCCAAGGCGAGGGCAACTTCCGGGTGTTCCCGATGAAGGTCCTCCACACCATGTGCGCCGGGACACAGGCCGCCGCGATGGCGATCAACCAAAGGGCACGGCCTGTGACCCGGAAGCCGCCCGCGAGATCACGTGACCAGGCGCGCACGAACGCACCGAGCGCCTCCGCGGGCGCCGGAACCGTCGGTGGAACGAAGCCGGCGGAGTCAGGCAAGGGCGGCGGCCAGCGGTCATGTCCGGGTTGCAAGGCTTGCATGGCGCCTTGATAAGACCAAATCGATGACGATTTCCACCGCAGTCGTCCCGCTATCCCTGCGGCGAGCGGATCAGCGTGCCGAAGCCGTCCGGGTCATCTCGTAGGCGCAGACCGCTACGGCGGTGGCGAGGTTCAAGGATTCCACCGCGCGGTCCGATGCCCGTCCTGGTGGTGCGGCGCCCGGCACCGAGTACACATCCTTCCCGGCGAGCGTATTCATCACCGGCGAGGCGCCACGCGCCTCGTTGCCGAACATCAGGCACTCGACGGCGGCGAAACCATCGGATGCGATCGGGCGGCCGCCGGTGTCCATCAGTGCGATCCGTGTGAACCGCCGCCGCAGGGCGTCGAGTGTTACCTCGGATTCGAAGGGCAGCGTGAAGACCGCGCCCATGCTCGCGCGCACGACTTTCGGGTTGTAGGGGTCCACGCTGTCGGGTGACAGTAGACAGCGGAAACCGCCGAACCACGCGAGCGTGCGCAGGATGGTCCCGAGGTTGCCCGGGTCCTGGATCTCATGCAGATAGACCGCGCGCTCGCCCGCGGCGGGCGGCGGTGCGGGCAGGATCGGCACGACGGCGATGACGCCCTGCGGCGATCGGGTGTCGCTCAACTGACCGATGTGCCGCGCGTTCAGCGTCTCCATCGGCAGCTGTGTCGGGAATCCGGCGGGCAGACCTGCCGCGAGGTACTCGTGGCTGACGAGGATGCGCGAGGCGGCGAGGGCGGGACGCCGGACCAGCGCCTTGCCGAGCTCCAGCACCAGATGCTCGCCCTCGGCGAGATAGAAGCCCTGCGCCTCGCGCTGCGCCTTGTCCTTCAACCCTTTCAGTTGCTCGAAGGTCATGCGCAGTCCCGCCGTGCCGGAAGTCCGCTGATGTCCATCGCCACCGCCTCCGCGAGCTTGATGCCGTCGACGCCCGCGGAGAGGATGCCGCCCGCGTAGCCTGCGCCTTCGCCGCCCGGATAGAGCCCGCGCACATTGAGGCTCTGCAGCGTCGTCGGATCGCGGGTGATGCGCAGCGGCGACGAGGTGCGGGTCTCTATGCCGGTCAGCACCGCATCGTCGCGGTCGAAGCCGCGGATCTGACGGCCGAAGACCGGCAGTGCCTCGCGCATCGCCGCGACGGCATCGGGCGGCAACAGCGGCGCGAGGTCCGTGAGTTTGATGCCGGGCGTATAGGAGGGCTGCACTTCGCCGAGCGCCGTCGATGCACGACCCGCGATGAAGTCGCCGACCAACTGCGCCGGCGCCGAGTAATCGCCGCCGCCCATCTCGAAGGCGAGGCTCTCGAGGCGCTCCTGCAGCGCGATGCCGGCGAGCGGGCCGCCCGGGAAATCGCGCTCGGGATCGATGCCGACCACGATACCGGCGTTGGCGTTGCGTTCGTTGCGCGAGTACTGGCTCATGCCGTTGGTGACCACGCGCTGCGGCTCGGAGGTGGCCGCGACCACCGTGCCGCCCGGGCACATGCAGAAGCTGTAGACCGAGCGGCCGTTCGCGGCATGGTGCACGAGCTTGTAGTCGGCGGCGCCGATGGCCGGATGGCCCGCGAAGCGACCGAGCCGCGCGCGGTCGATGAGCGACTGCGGATGCTCGATGCGGAAGCCGATGGCGAAGGGCTTGGCCTCCATGAACACCTTGCGCTGCTCCAGCATGCGGAAGGTGTCGCGCGAGCTGTGCCCAAGCGCGAGCACCACATGGCGCGAGGCGATGACCGTCCCGTCGGCGAGCTGCACGCCGCGCACCTCGCCGATGGCGCCCTTGCCGGCATCGATGGACGTACCGTCGACGCGGTCGATGAGCAGGTCGACGACCTTGCTCTCGAAGCGCACCTCGCCCCCCGCTGCGATGATCTCCTCACGCATGCGTGCGACCACGCCGGTAAGCCGGAAGGTGCCGATATGCGGCTTGTTGACCCACATGATCTCGGGCGGCGCGCCCGCGCGCACGAACTCGCGCATCACCTGCCTGCCGAGATGGCGCGGATCCTTGATCTGGCTGTAGAGCTTGCCATCGGAGAAGAGGCCTGCACCGCCTTCGCCGAACTGCACATTCGACTCCGGCGTGAGCGTGCGCTTGCGCCAAAGGCCCCAGGTGTCCTGGGTGCGGCGGCGGACATCGCGGCCGCGCTCGAGCACGATCGGGCGATAGCCTTGCTGCGCGAGCACCAAGGCGGCGAACAGCCCGCAAGGGCCGAAGCCGACCACGAGCGGACGCTCGGCGGGCGCTGCGGGTGCCGCGGGCGGCGGGTGGAAGGCGGTATCGGGCGCCGCCATCACATGCCGGTCGTCACGATGTGCCGCGAGCACCCGCGCCTCGTCGCGCACCGCGACGTCGACGATGTAGACGAAGGCGATCTCGCGGTCCTTGCGCCGTGCGTCGTGGCTGCGCTTGTAGACGGTGAAGCCTTCGAGGTCCTGCTCGCGGAGGGCAAGCCGCTTGAGGATGGCGCGGCGCAGGGCGTCCTGGGTGCGCGTCTCGGTGGGGTCGCCCCAAGGGAGCGACAGCTCGGTGATCCGGATCATGGTCCACTTCCTGGTCGGTGGTCCCGACAGAGGCCTGGAATCGCGCTAGTCTATCCTCATCATGGCCCGATCCAAGAGCAGCGGCAGCTGGTTGCGCCGCCACGTCACCGATCCCTTCGTCAAACAGGCCCAGATCGACGGCTACCGGTCGCGTTCCGCCTACAAGCTGATCGAGCTCGACGAGAGGGACCGCCTGATGCGTCCCGGCATGCGGGTGCTCGACCTCGGGTCGGCCCCGGGCGGCTGGTCGCAGGTCGCCGCCAAGGCGGTCGGCGCCAAAGGCAGGGTGCTCGCGACCGACATCCTGCCGATGGACCCGATCGGCAACGTCGATTTCATCCAGGGCGACTTCACCAGCGATACGGTGGTCGAGCAGATCAAGGCCTGGCTCGGCGACGGCAAGTTCGACCTCGTCGTCTCCGACATCGCGCCCAACCTCAGCGGCATCGACTCGGCCGACCAGGCGCGCTCCATCTATTTCCTGGAGCTCGCGCTCGACACCGTGCGGCTGATGCTGAAGCCCGGCGCCAACTTCGTCGCCAAGATGTTCCAGGGTCAGGGGTCGGACGAGTACGTCAAGGAGCTGCGCAAGCACTTCGGCAAGATCTCGATCCGCAAGCCGAAAGCCTCGCGCCCCGAGTCGCGCGAGGTTTACATCGTCGCCAAAGAATTCAAGGGCTGAGCGCCGCGGCGCCGGTCAGAGCTGCCAGATGATCAGCAGGATCAGCAGCGCTGCGAGGACCGTCCACCCGATGGTGTCGATGTAGCGGCGGATCTGCGCTTCTATGGGTGCGCCACCGAAGCGCACCAAGGCCGCGACCAGGAAGAACCGGGCGCCCCGGCCGATGACCGACCCCAGGATGAACGGCGCGAGCGCCATCGAGGCGGCACCTGCGGCCACGGTGAAGACCTTGTAGGGGATGGGCGTGAAGCCGGCGGCGAAGATGGCCCAGAAGCCGTAGTCCTTGAACCACCGTTGGGCGGTCTCGAAATGGCCCATGTAGCCGACCTTCTGCAGCCAGGGCAGGACGGCGTCGATGGCCCAGTGGCCGATGAGATAGCCGAACAAGCCGCCCAACACCGAGGTGATGGTCGTCAGCGCCGCGAGGTACACCCACCGCGTCGGTCGGGCCAGCGTCATGGGCGCGAGCAGGACATCGGGCGGGATCGGGAAGAACGAGGACTCGGTGAAGCTGACGACGCCCAGATAGCGGTCGGCATGCGGGTGGCGGCTCCAACTGAGCACCCGGTCGTACAGAGCACTGAAGATCTTCACGGGCGGGATTGTAGAGGTGCCCGGTACGGCCGTCGACGACATTGGCTAAACTGCGCTCTCCTGCGGGGTTCTCCGGCGGGCCCGTAGCACAGCGGTTAGTGCAGGGGACTCATAATCCCTTGGTCCTTGGTTCGAATCCAAGCGGGCCCAGTCTTTGTCAGCGAAGACAGACTCACAGCCTATCCGACAGTCGCGCGGGAAAGGTCCAGGCGTCAAAACCGGCCGTCGTCCTCGTGAACCTGGCTGGGCGCAGGGAGAAACCAAGAAAAGGTTCGTGTCGACGCAGAATCGAGTTTCTGAAAAGTTACGGGCGTGTGGTTGTACCCAAACGCGCCTCGTGGACGCGTTCACCGCTCACGAATTAAGCTGCGTCGCTCCAGGTCCTCGCGAGGCACCCATGATCAAGTCTGTCGGTGGCGTCGCCATCAATCCAATACATCGCCTCTCATGCCATTGTGGCGCGGTCATTCTTGAACTTAAATTGCCCGATGGCATCGTCAACCCCCGTCGTTGCGATTGCTCTATCTGCCGTCGGAAAGGCGCGATCGTCGCTTCGGTCGCTCTGTCTGGAATCAATGTCATTCAAGGCCAGAAGGCGCTTAAGGTCTACCAGTTCAACACGAAGGTGGCAAAGCACTTCTTCTGCTCCCACTGCGGCATCTATACCCATCATCAACGTCGTTCGTATCCGGATCAGTATGGTTACAACGTCGGCTGTCTTGAAGGGATCAATCCGTTCGATCTCGAGCCAGTTCCGTTACTCGACGGAGTTAATCATCCGGCAGATCGCAATGCCTGACAAAACGCTTGACGGCTGTATCGCTCTTACTTGAGCAGAGTGACCGTTGAAGTGAAGCTAGGCACCGTCTGCGAACGTATCTCTGCTTCCTGAAGCTCCTGTCAAAACCCGATGTTTACTTACACATTCTCTTACACACAGCTTAGTGACACGTGTAAGTCATTGAAGGCCAACAGGGATTGCTGAGTCCAGTCTTCTCATAATCCCTTGGTCCTTGGTTCGAATCCAAGCGGGCCCAGTCTTTCACCGACGAAAGAAACGCAGCGTATCCGAATCTGGCGCGGGAAGGGTCGAGGGGTCAAAACGGGATATTGATACGACCTACGTCACTCACTGTCAGTCCCTAAACCTAACCGAGACTAAATCCGGGGGGACGTCGACTGTGGCAGCCTTCTCAAGATTCAATTTCCCGTTGTAAGTCAATCCAGGCCGGATCAAAACTCAGCTTTTTTGCCATGGGTGAATTGGACTCTAAAACCCGCCAAAAAGGGGCCACGTCCCTGGTGCTACCGGTCCGGCTGTACTCTTCCCAGGAGTGCTCCGCCACGATCCTAAGAAACAGAGATGTTGAGACTGGGCAGGTCGCATCGCAGTGATTTTTCTCTGCCAATCTGCGCCTGAATGCCTGGATCGACATGGTGGAGCCAGGCGTGATCGTCTTCAGCTCAGCCGCCACCTCGATTGGGCATGAGATATGCAATTTGGACCCCTTGGGGATTCCCGCGAAATCTCTATCGAGGATCACGTGATGGGGCGGTTTCGCCTTCATTTTTTCTCCCCATGTTTTCTTTGGTCTTGGCATGGCTGACTCTTGTTGTTTGGTGGGGCCAAGTATCCAGAATCCGGATTGTTGTGCAGATAATCCCCGGGAAAATACCCAGTCTGCGCTGCGCAATCAATCAGGACCCAATTCGAATCCCTGACTCCACCAAAATCAGGGGGGCAGAAAACAGAGCAAGTCAGTTGAACAATCGCTTCTGGGCCGCCACTTCATCGCTGACGAAGTTGCTCAGCGAAAATCAGCGCCGCTTGCAAACCCGGTAAAACGCAGCACCTCGCGAGAGGGCTCTGGACTGAGGTTTGGCCCAAAACTCCCGAAAACCCGTCTCAGAGCCGTTTCGTCTCACAACCTCTGGACTTTGCCGGGGTAAGGTTCAGAGGTTTTCGGCAGGTCTTTAGACCTTGGTTCGAATCCAAGCGGGCCCAGTCCTCACAGCATCGCCAACTGATCCTCCGTCAGCTTCCCTTGTCCGGCATCGGACGCTTTTGCGAGCGCCTTGATGGCGAGCAGGCGGTGGCGCTCGCAGTCCTCGCTGCGACTCTCCAATCTGGCGAGCGCGGCCTGCGCGAGCAGCCTGCGGGACTTCTCGACGACTCCGCCTCGGCTCTCGCCGAGATGCCGACGCACGGCCTCTGCATCGCCCTTCAGCCACCCGCAGATGGCGAGCTCGACATGGAGCGATTGTTTGAACCCGGTGGGGTAGCTGGCGAGACCCTCTTCGATCTCTCTTCCGTAGCGTTCGATGTCGGTAGTGTTGTGGCTGTCCATCGCCCGGTAGAGCAGATATAGCGTGGCGCCGGTGCGCCTCAGGGGATCATCAGGGCCGATCCGCTGCAGTTCGTCGACCGTCGAGACATCCCAGTCCCGTGGCCGTACACCGTCCAGGCTCTGCGCGAATATCTGCATGATCGCGCTCCGCTCGATGACCGCGCTGCCACCCCGGAGCAGATCGATGATCTGCATGCCATCGCTCATGAAGCCGCCCGTGCGCACCGGGATGAGCGTGACCAGAAAGATGCCGAACGAGGTGGCGGCGACGAAGATGCCGTACGCCGCGAAGCGAGGATCGGACAGCGAAGCCAGCGCGACCGCGAGGACGGTGAGCAGCAGGCTGGCGAGCGGCCCACCGGCGACCAGCACCAGCATCTGCCGACGGAGGGAGGCTCCCACTTCGGTAGGTAGTGTGGCGGCGAGTCCGCCCATGAGCGCCACGTTGGTGTTCCACTCGAACCGCGGACCGGCGACGGAGGCATGCCAGCCGAAAGGCCCGACGATCAGCATCAGGAACCGCATCCCCTGCGACATGCCGCCGATCAGATGTCCGACCTCGTGCGCACCGAGGACGATCAGGAACAGTACGGGAAGCACGAGCAAGTCCCAACCCGTCAGCGTCGCGTCGGCACGCCCGAGTTGCTGGATCAGCCGGAGTTCGGACAGATCGGAGCCGCTGCTCGAGTTCCCGATCGCCAGCAACGCGGCTGCCGCCAGCGCGCCGACGAGGCCGCCGACGAGCAGACCTTTGAGGACACCCGGGTCCTTGTTGCGGAGCGGACGATCGTCTTCCGTATCCAAGCGGACCTCGCTATCGCCCGGAAAAAGTTACCAGAAGGGTCTGGTCTGCGCCATGCGTGCGGGCGGTCGTCGCACATGATGTTGTATCGTGCTGGCCCATGTCGCTCGACGCCCTCGATATCGACCGCGAACCGCCGGCCGTGACGATCGATGCCTATCGTAGTGACGGCTTCGTCCGCCTCCGCGCCTTGCTCGATCCCGATGAGGTCGAGCGGTACGGCGCGGAGATCACCCGCCTCACGCTCGCGCTGAACACGCAGACCCGACCGCTTGCCGAGCGCACGACCTACGACCGGGCCTTCCTGCAGGTCATGAATCTTTGGCGCGAGTCGGCGAGGGTGAGGGAGTTCGTGTTCCACCGGCGGCTGGCGGCGGTCGCCGCCCGCTTGATGGGGGTGCGCGCGGTACGGCTCTACCACGACCAGTCGCTGTACAAGGAGCCGTCGGGCGGGATGACCCCGGCGCACGCCGATCAGTACTACTGGCCGTTCGCCTCCGACAAGGCGATCACCGCGTGGATACCGCTGCAGCCGGTGCCGCTCGAGATGGGGCCGCTGGCGTTCTATCGCGGCAGCCATCGCACGGGTTTCGGCAGGGATCTGCCCATCTCCGACGAGAGCGAGCGACGGATCAGCGCGGCGATGGAGGCCGCCGGCTTCGACATCGATGAGGCGCCTTACGACCTCGGCGATGTCGGCTTCCATGGCGGCTGGACGTTCCACCGCGCGGGTGCCAACCGCGGCGTGCAGCCGCGGTCGGTGATGACGATCATCTACATCGATGCCGACATGCGGATCGCCGAGCCCGTCAACGATATGCAGCGGAACGATCTGGCGCGATGGCTGCCGGGTCTCAGACCCGGCGATATTGCGGCTTCCGACCTGAACCCGATCATCGGGCCCTGACCGGCGGTCAGGCGAGCGCCGTCACCTGTATCTCGACGCGGTACTCCGGTGCGGCAAGCGCTGCCTCGACGGTGGCGCGCGCCGGCTTGGCCCCTGGCGCGACCCAAGCGTCCCACGCGCGGTTCATCGCTGCGAAGTCGCCGATGTCGGCGAGGTACACGGTGGCGGTCAAGATACGCTGCTTGTCCGCGCCCGCCGCGCCGAGCAGACGGTCGATCTCCGCGAGGATCTGGCGCGTCTGGTCCTCCACATCCTTCGATGGATCGCCCGCCACCTGACCAGCGAGGAAGACGAAGCCGTTGGCGACCACGGCCTGCGACATGCGCTTACCGGATTCGAGGCGGAGGATGGAGGTCATCAAGTCACCTTTGGGGATGTCGATGGGATGTTCGCGGCGAGCATAGCGACGAGCGAGAGATAAAGCGAAGCGCTGGTCATCCGGCATCGTCGGCTCGCAGGACCTCCGGTGCGAGCTCGCCGATCGCCTGGAAGTGGCTGAGGAAGACCTTGCCGCTGAGGTTCCGCAAGAACCCGGTGTCGCTCAGGCGGTCCATGACGGGGCCTTTCACCTCGCTGAGGTGCAGAGCGAGGCCCGCGTCCCGCAGGCGGTGGTCGATGCTCTCCAGGCTCTCGAGGGCGCTTGCGTCGATGTCGTTGATCGCGGAGCACTGCAGCACCACATGCTGAAGTTCGGGTCGTTCCGCCACCAGCGCATTGATCCGGTCCTCGAGCACACGCGCGTTGGCGAAGTAGAGGCTTTCATCCACCCGCAGGCCGACGAGGCGCGGGCTGGTGCGGACCACGTGACGCAGCACGTTGCGGAAATGCTCGGTGCCGGGTACGAGGCCGACCTCGGCGATGTGCGGACGACTGGTCTTGTAGAGATGCAGCAGCAGCGAGACGGCGACGCCGGCGACCAGGCCCGCCTCCACGCCGATGGCGAGCGTGGCCAGCAGTGTGACCGCAACGGCGGTGAAGTCCGCCCGCGAGTAGCGCCATGTGCTGCGCAGCACATGCAGATCGACCAGCGATGACACGGCGACCACGATGGTGGCGGCCAAGGCAGCCTGGGGCACGAAATACAGCGCCGGGGTCAACAGCAGCGCTACGAGCAGGATCCCGACCGCGGTGAACACGCCCGCTGCAGGCGTCCGTGCGCCGGCATCGAAGTTGACCACCGAGCGTGCGAAGCCGCCGGTCACGGGGAAGCCGCCGGTGAACGCCGCGCCGAGGTTGCCGGCGCCCAGCGCTACGAGTTCGCGGTCCGGCGCGATGCGTTGGCGCCGCTTTGCTGCGAGCGTCTGCCCGACCGAGACTGACTCGACGAAGCCCACCACGCTGATCAGCAGCGCGGGCGCGGCCAGTTGCTGCCACAGCGCGAGGTCCCAGTACGGGAGGGTGAGGGGCGGCAAGCCCTGCGGCACGGTGCCGACGATGCGGACACCGAGGCTCTGTCCCCCGATCGCCCAGACGAGCACGGCGCCCGCCGCGATGCCGACGACCGGCGCCGCCCGGGCGAGGGCCTCCGCGAGCCGCTCGCCGAGGCCGAGCCGGCGCAACAACGGCTTCACCCCGCGTCGCGCCCAGAACAGGAATGCGAGGGTGCCGAGACCGAACGCCGCGGTCGGCAGATGGCTATCGGTCAGCCGTCGCAGCAGTGCCCATGACGATCCGAAGAAGTCATCGCCTGCCGCATCGACGCCGAGGACGACCCTCAACTGCCCCACGGCGATGAGCAGCGCCGAGGCGCTGATGAAGCCGGAGATGACTGGGTGGCTGAGGAAGTTCGCGAGGAAGCCGAGCCGCAGCGCGCCCATCGCCAGCAACATCAGGCCGGAGAGGAACGCCAGCGTGATCGCGGCGGTCCAGTAGGCGGGGGATCCGGCCGGGGCGAGATCGCCGATGGCCGTGGCGGTCATCAAGGAGACCACGGCCACGGGACCCACGGCGAGCACACGGCTGCTGCCGAACAGCGCGTAGAGGACCAAGGGTGCGATGCTGGCGTACAAGCCGACCTGCGGCGGCAAGCCCGCAAGCGCGGCATAGGCCAAGCTCTGCGGGATCAGCATGACGGTGACGATGAGCGCCGCCACGAGATCGCTGGAGAAGGTGGTGCGGTCATAGCCCTGCAGCCACTCGCCCATCGGCAGCCGGCGCAGGCTGGGGCCCATGTCAGGCGCCTGCGGTCGGGGTCGCGGCTTTCTTGGCGCGTCGCTCGACGAGTTCGAACAGCAGCATGCCGCCGACCATCGCCGCCACGAACACCGCGGCCTTGGGCTCACCGGCGCCGAGCGCGACGAGTCCGGGACCGGGGCAGAAGCCGGCGAGGCCCCAACCCACGCCGAAGGTCAGCGAGCCGAGCACGAGACGACGGTCGACGTCGCGTGAGGTAGGCAGATGCAGGGCGGTGCCGAAGAAGGTCCGGGTGCGCTGCTTGGCGACCGTGAAGGCGACGATGCCGACGAGGATCGCGCCGCCCATCACGAAGGCGAGGGAAGGGTCCCAGGCGCCGGCGAGGTCGAGGAAGCCCAGCACTTTGCCGGGATCGGTCATGCCGGAGATCAGCAGACCGATGCCGAAGAGCAGGCCGACGAGGAATTCGATGATGCGGTTCATGGCGAGGTCCTGCCGTCAGATCACGTGTCGGATGATGTAGACCGTAGCGAAGCCTGCGGCCATGAAGGCGAGCGTGGCCGCCAGCGAGCGCGGCGAAAGACGCGACAGGCCGCAGACGCCGTGTCCGCTGGTACAGCCCGATCCGTAGCGGGTGCCGATGCCGACCAGTAGCCCGGCGGCGATCAGCGTGACGGTGCCCGCGTCGATGCGCGGTGCGCGGATCAGCCCGGGCGCCAGGAGCGCCAGCATCGCCGGTGCGAGCAGCAGGCCGATCAGGAACGAAGCCCGCCAGCCGATGTCGCCGCGACGCGGGACCAAGAGACCGCCGAGGATGCCGCTGATGCCGAGCACGCGGCCGTTGAGCAGGATGAAGGCCGCCGAAGCGAGGCCGAGCAGCACGCCCCCGGCCAACGCCGTCCACGGCGTGAAATGGATCCAGTCGAGGGTCATCGCGTCTTCCTCCGGGGGCGTCGGGCGCCGGTGTCACCGGCGCAGAAATGTCGATAGAGGACCTCGATCACCTCGAGCGCGGGCCCGGCGGTGAGCGAGTAGAAGATGTGCTTGCCGTCGCGCCGCGTGGTGACGAGCGCGGCGTTGCGCAGCACGGTGAGCTGCTGCGAAAGCGTAGGTTGGACGATGCCGAGGTCGGCCTCGAGCTCGCTCACGCACATCTCCTGCTGCGAGAGCCGGCAGAGGATGAGCAGGCGGTCCGGGTTGGCGAGCACCTTCATCAGCCCGCAGGCGCGTCCCGCAGAGGCCTGCATGTCTTCGAGGTCGAGCGTTCTGGCATCCATGACGCGCACTCTATTGAAAAACATTATATAAGTAAATATAATAATTTCAGACATGTTCTAAGGAGCGCGACATGACCGGACAGATCCCGAACCCCCAGGTCCACGGCCTCTTCGATACGGCGACCGCGACGGTGACCTACATCGTCCATGACGGACCGGGCACGGCCTGTGCGATCGTCGATCCGGTGCTCGACTACGACCCGAAGTCCGGGCGGACCCGCACCGCGTCCGCCGACCAGGTCATCGACTTCGTCACGGCGCAGGGCCTGCGTGTGGAATGGATCCTCGAGACCCATGCACACGCGGACCATCTGAGCGCAGCGCCCTATCTGAAGGCGAAACTCGGCGGGAAGATCGCGATCGGTCACCGGATCACCGCGGTGCAGCAGGTGTTCAAGCGGATCTTCAACCTCGAGTCCGGGTTCCGTGTCGACGGCTCGCAGTTCGATGTGCTGCTCGAGGACGATCAGGTGTTCCACATCGGCCGCCTAGAGGCGAGGGCGATGGCGGTGCCGGGCCATACGCCCGCGTGCATGGCCTATCGGGTCGGTGATGCGGTGTTCGTCGGCGACACGCTATTCATGCCGGATGTCGGCACGGCGCGGTGCGACTTCCCGGGCGGCGATGCCAAAGCGCTCTATGCCTCAATCCACCGCATCCTCGCGTTGCCGCCCGAGACAAGGCTCTTCATGTGCCACGACTATCCGGCGTCCGACCGGCCCGTCGCATGGGAGACCACGGTCGCTGCACAGCGCGCGGAGAACATCCATGTGCGTGACGGCATCGCCCAAGAACAGTTCGTCGAGATGCGGACGCGCCGCGATGCGACGTTGCAGATGCCCGTGCTGATCCTGCCGTCGGTGCAGGTCAACATCCGGGCGGGCGAGCGCCCGCCGCCGGAGTCCAACGGCGTCTCGTACCTCAAGATCCCGCTCGACGCGCTGTGAGGGGCCGCTCCCGGGTCGGTCCAGAAGCGTTCAGCCCGCCCGCTTGACCGCCCCCAAAAGGAACGACGCTGCGCCGAGGATCGACCCGGCCGAGCCGGGATAGACGGTGCCGGAGACGAGGAGGTCGACGACCGGGTCGTCGATCGGGCCTTTGCCGGCGAACGCGAAGACCACGATCACGATCCCGTCCTACTGGATCGCCGCGCAGCTCGCCGGCGGCGCCAGACAATCTTCGCAGGTTTCGCTGTTCGGCGGCTGGTCCGCGAGCAAGGCGCCGAACCAGTCCGCGAAGGGCGCGCCGCCCGTGGTCTCGGTGTAGAAGAGCGGCGAGCGCAGGATGGTGTGCGTCTCGCCCCGCGCCAGATACGCCCTGAAGTTGGACGCGGCTTCGCGGCGCTCGAGCTGCTCCGCCATCTTGACCGTCCACGCGTCGCAGGACTTCTCGGCGCCCATCATGCCGTAGAACGCGCGCTGGATGCCGTCGTAGGCGGTCGTGTACTGCGCGAAGCGGTCGCGCGGGAAATGCGCGGCGAGCCGCGCCACCATGTCGTCGTCGGCGGTGAGCTGCGCGCCGCGACCGAACACCGATTCCGGCAGCCGATAGTTCCAGCTGGTGTTGCGGCGGCTGAAGAAATCCGGCGTCGTCACGCCCTGTCCGGCATCACCGAGGAACGCGGCGCGCCCGCGCGGATACATCGCGCGCAGCGCCGCGTAATGCGTCGCGGCGCCGTAAGCGCCGGCGCTCGAGCCGGTGACGAGCAGCCGCTTGGGTTGCGGCACGTTGCGGCGCATCCAGTGCAGGATCACCTGGGTGTTGTCCCAGCCGCGGTGCTGGATGGTGTACGGCTTGCCGGTCTGCGGGTCGCGGTACTGCGCGGTGTTGGACCCGGAATGCACATCGCCGGTGCAGTACGGGATGAAGAGCATGCTCCAGTCGCGCACCGGGTTGCGCGCATCGGCGACATCGAAGATGCCCTGCATGCGCGAGACCTCGTCGCCGGGCAGCAGCTCTGCCTTGTAGACCGTGCGCCGGTCCTGGACATTGCTTGCGAGCCGCGGCCGCGCGCAGGTGGCGTCGTCCCAGCAGGCACCGCCGCCGTCGAAATAGACCACCAAGCCGTCGGCGGTGCCCGGGCGGTACCAGAACGCGAAGGTGGGGTCTGCGCCCTCCGCTTGGGAACAGGTGGGCTCGTAGAGCCGACCGCCGATGCGCAGCGGCTTGGGATCGATGCGCACCCACGCACCGGTCTTGGGCGCGGCCGCGACGGTCGTGGTGGTGGCGCCGCCGGCCGGTGTCGCCAGCGATGCGGCGAGCAGCAGCAGAGCGGCGATCGAAGCGGATCGGTCACGGTGCATGTCGGTCTCCTTCACTCCGGGCGCGACGGACAGACGATAGCGCGTCGCCGACGTCGTGACGATGGGCCTGCGCCGTGGCATCCTGACCACATGGCAACCGAACTTCCCGATCGGCTGAGCGTCGATCCGCGCAGCCCGCATCATGACGCCGCGCTGCTCGAACGCGGGGTCCGCATCCGTCTCAACGGCGTCGAGTACACCAATGTCGAGGAGTACTGCATCTCCGAGGGTTGGATCCGCGTCACGATCGGCAAGTCCGTCGACCGGCGGGGCAGGCCGCTGACCATCCAGCGCAAGGGCGTCGTCGAGGCGTTCTTCGGCGACTGAGCCGTCGCTTGCCCGGTCGCGCCGCGCGGACGGGTCTCCAGGCTCACTGGAAACAGAGATACGCCCACACGCCGCTGGTGTCGAACAGCGGCTTGCCCTCGTTGTCGAGCGGCGTCGAGGTGTCGACGACCGTCACGCCATGGTTCTTGAGGTTGGTGGTGAGCGCGGTGCTCGCGGGATTGAACGGCCTGGCGGTGCGCAGCTGACGGGAGTCGGAGTACGGCGCGGTCGCGGTGTCGACCAGCACGGGTCCGGCCGCCGGCGCGGGGAGGCCGATCCGGCTCCAGTGCGCGAAGGCGTGGATGTTCGGCACCAGCAGGTCGTTGTCGGATCCGAAGCCGAACTGGCGGTCCGCCGGTGTGACGTTGGGGCGGTCACGCGACCAGCTCGCCGGCGTGTCCGTGGTGTCGTACCAATCCTCAGGCGAGGAGAAGTAGACCGCGCGGTTCAAAGATACGCTCTTGGCCAGCACGCCCACATGCCCGCCGCCCTGCGAATGCCCGGCCAGCACCACCTTGCTCCAATCCACGGTGTTATCGGCGAGCAGGAACTGCCCCCAGCCCTCGGCAGGATGGTTCGTCCGCGACCAGACCAACAGTTTTTCGAGGCGGTTCACGATGGAGTCCGACCGCGTCACGGCAGGCTGACCGGCCACGGGCGTGCCACCGCCGAAGATCACCGCACTGCGCGCTTTCCAGTAGCAGTCGGGATCGTTGCTGGTCTGGCAGTAGGCGCCCATGGCCGTCTGGTTCGGGTAGTTGATCCCGACCGCGTGGAAGCCGCGCATCGCCCCGGCTCGCAGGATGTAGGTGTACTGCGCGGGTCTGCCCTGCGTGCCCGGCAGGAAGACGAACAACCTTCCGCGTGCGGTGACCGAGGGCGAGGGGTTGATCGTGATGTGGGGCGCCTCGTTGCCGAGCGGTGCCGTGGTGATCGTGCTGTCGGTGGTGGTCGCGTTGACCTGGCGCTCGACCGAGACGGGCGGCTGGATGACACCCGATGTCGGCGGGGGCGCGGTCTGACCGGTGCCACCGCCCCCGCCGCAGGCGCCGAGCGCCAGCAGCGTGCAAGCCATCGCTGATCGGAGGTGTCGCATATGCCGAGTTGAGCCGATTCGGCGGTGAAGTTCAGTCAAGAATTGTGCACTGCCGTCGTCGCCGGCCGCGTGCCGTCATCGGCCGCTCACACGAGCGGACGCGCCATCACGAGGTCGCGCTGCGGGTCGGTGCCGACCATGAAGACCTTACGGCCCACCTCGGCGAACCCCTCCTTGCGGTAGAAGGCGATGGCGCGCGGGTTCTCCTCCCAGACGCCGAGCCACGCGACATCCGAGCCGCGCGTGCGCAACGCCGCGAGGCAGGCGGTCATCAGCGCCGCTGCAAGGCCGGTGCCGTGGAACTCCTGCAGCAGATAGAATCTTTGGACCTCGCCCGGCGCCGCGCCGGCCACGCAGCCGGGCGGCTCGGCCCATCTCAGCTGCGCGAACCCGGCGGGACGGCCCTGCGGCTCCAGCAGTAGGGTGAGACGGTCAGCGGCGGCGATCTCTTCCATCTGTATCGCTTCACCGAAGTGCTCGCGGCAGTGGCGCTCCATCTCTTCGGGCGGGTTCTGGGCGCTGAACGCCTCGCGGAAGGTGCGCTCGGCGAGCGCGGCGACTAGTGCGGCATCGGACGGCGTGGCGGTCCGGATCATCCGGCCTCCAGCCAGTCCAGCGCGTCGTCCCAGAGCGCCGCCGCCCGCGGGCGGAAATATCCCATATGGCCGATCTCCCGCAGGCCCAGCGTGCGCGGCTCGAGCGTGATGCGTTCCACCGGCGCACCGCTGTAGGCGGTCATGAAGGCGTCGCGCGACGCCGGCGTCGCCCACTTGTCGTCGACGGCGTTCACGGCGCGGATCGGTGTACGGACCGCCGCGAAGCGTGCAGCGAGGTCGGGCAGCGCGGGGTCCTCGAAGAAATACCGCGGCCTGCCGCACCAACGCCGCCACTGGTAGAAGACATCTCGCGGCAGGTCCTCGCCGAGCCCGAGCGCGCTCCAGGCGAGGTAGCCGCGGGTGTGCACCAGCAACGGTCCGATGACGCGCCACAGCGCATGCACCCGCAGTCGTTCGAGCGGCGGCATCCAGCCGTGCCACCCCGCGCCGGTGGCGAAGGTCACGAGACGCTGCACCTGCGGATGGTTCGGCAGCAGGCCGAGCGCGTGTCCGCCATAGGAGTGCCCCACCATCCGCAACGGCGCATCGCCGCGGGCGGCCACGAGGTCGACGAGGGCGGCGAGGTCGAGCTGCGCCCAGTCGAGGTAGCTCATCCGGAAACCGCGCAGGCTCGGCGGCGCCGACAGCCCAACGCCACGGTAGTCGAGGGTCCAGACCTCATGTCCGCGCGCGGCGGCGGTCGCAGCGAAGCGGGCGTAGAAGCCCTGCGGCACGGCGGTCGCACCGGCGACGATCAGGCGACCGATGCGGCGTCCGGGCGGGGCGTACCGCTTCGCCCGCAGCGGGTAGCCGTCGGTCGCGTGGAATGCGATGTCCTCTGTCTTGTCCATACTGCGTCCCCACCGTAGCCGTGCTCTGCAGGACGGTCAACGCCGCCGGGTGCAAGGCCCGCCAGGAGGCGATCGAGGCGGCATGGCCGCTGCTCGAGCGCGTCAAGACCGCGCTGCCGCGCCGCGATGCCGAGAGGCACCTGCCGGCGCTCGAGGCGCTGCGCGACTGGTTGGACCGCAACCGCGACGTTTGACGCGGCCGACGATCTCTTTGCGAATCTTTGCATGCGGCGTCACCGCCGTCGGTCGTGAGCTGCGCGATACTCCTGCGATGAAAGCCATGTACGCGGCCGTGCTGGTCGTATCGTCGATGTCCGCTCTCGCGGGATGCGGCGGCGGGGGCGGATCCAGCCCCGTGGCGCCGCCTCCACCGCCCGCGCCGCCGCCGACGATCTCGGCGTTCGCCGCCGCGCCCGCCAGCATCACGGCGGGACAGTCGTCCACCCTCTCGTGGACGGTCAGCGGTGCCGCCAGTCTCAGCCTCGACAACGGCATCGGCTCGGTCACCGGGACCAGCACCCGCGCCGTGTCGCCCACGGCGACGACCACCTATGTCCTCACCGCGACCAACGCCGCGGGCAGTGTCACCGCGTCCACGACGGTATCGGTCGCGGCGCCGGTCGGGCCGTATCCGGCGGGCTTGAGCGATGCGTCGCTGCAGGTGGGCGGCGTCACGCGGCAGTACCGGGTGCATGTGCCGCCCGGCGTCACCACGGCGCCGGTCGCGCTCGTGTTGGTGCTGCACGGCGGCGGAGGCGAAGGCCTGAACGTCGCCAACACCGGCGCGCATCCGTTGTCGGTGTTCCGCAGCGTGGCGGACCGCGAAGGTTTCGTGGTCGTCTATCCGGGCGGCCTACCGGCGCGCGACGGCAACGCCGGCTGGTCGGATTGCCGCGCCGACAACGAGATCGCGGGCGACGCCGACGACATCGCCTTCCTCGATGCGCTCATCGCGCGGCTGCGCTCCGAGTACGGTCTGCCCGCCTCCAAGGTATTCATGACGGGCGGTTCGAACGGCGCGCAGATGACCTACGCCTACGCCATCGTGCGCGCCGAGAACATCGGCGCGATCGCCGCCGGCAGCGGCAACCTGCCGCAGACGCCGAAGGCGGGTGCCTGCAGCGGCCCGCCGTCGCGCCGCATCCCCGTGCTGATGACCCACGGCACCGCCGATACGCTGATGCCCTACGGCGGTGGCTGTGTCGCAAATCTCGGCGGTGCCTGCAACCGCGGCCGCGTCATCGGCGCGGAGGCGACCCGCGACCGCTGGCTCACCCTCAACGGGTTGACGGGCATCACACCCGCGCAGTCGACGGTGGAACTCGACACCTCCGACGCGGGGCCCGCGAACCGCTGGGTCTATGCGGGCACGGCGCCGGTCGAATGGTGGCGTCTCGACGGTGCGGGCCACACCGCGGCGAGCCGCAGCGTGCTCGTGGCTCCGTCCAGCGTCAGCGGTGTACAGAACCGCGACATCGAGTTCGCCGAGGTGGCGTGGTCGTTCTTCAAGGCGCGCCTCGCGACCCCCGCAGCCGGTCCGCCAAGCGCCACCGCGTTGCAGGCCGCGCGCGACTACAACCTGTCCGTGGGCGGGCAGACGCTCATCGTCATGCATGGCGGGGTGATGCTGGAGGAGTCATACGGTAACGGAGGCGCCGCGGAGCGCATCCAGCTGTTGGCGAGCGCCACCAAGGGCTTCACCGGGATGCTCGGCGCGATCGCGGCGTCCGAAGGATTGATAGGCCTCGACGAGCCGGTCGCCCAACGGGCGCTCACCGAATGGCAGGGCGATGCGCGCAAGTCCCGGATCACCTACCGCCATCTTCTTACGATGACGAGCGGGCTCGAGGAGCTGAACGATCTGAACGGCTGGCTCGATTATCTGCCGGCGCGTGCGGTCAACGAGCCCGGCAGCACCTTCATCTACAGCGGTGATCCAAACATCTTCGGGCTCGCGCTCGAGCGACGTCTCGGCGGCGAGACGGTGGCGGATTACTTCGACCGGAAGTTGTTGCGACCGCTCGGCATCACCACGCTGCGCTGGGGCACCAATTTCGCCGACGGCAAGCCGCAGCTGTCGGGCGGCGCGTATGTCACCGCTCGCGACTGGGTGAAGTTCGGTGAGTTCATCCGGCGCAGCTTGGACGGCAGCTGGAACGGGCCTGCACTGCTGCAACGGACGTCTTTCGAGCAGGTGTTCGCGGGCAACACCGCGCATCCCGCCTACGGCTTCTACTGGTGGTTGAAGCGGCCGGTGCCGCCCACGCTCGCCGCCGCCATCGATGCGGCGAACAAGAACCAGTTCACCCGTCAGATCAAGCCTATCATCGACGACCCGCGCATCCCGGACGACTTCGTAATGGCAGCGGGCGCCTTCGATCAGCGCCTCTATGTCATCCCGTCCCGTGGCCTGACGGTGGTACGCAACGGCCCGGCCGGAAACGATGCCTTCGACGACATCGAGTTCCTGCGGCGGCTGCTCCAGTAGCCGACTTCAGGCGTCTTCGCGCGCCAGCCGCCGCAGGTCGTCGGCGAACTTCGCGATGTCGAAGTCGGGCTGTGCGATGAGCCGCATGCGGTTCGAGCGGTCGTACACATAGATCGTCCCCGAGTGGTCGACCGTGTACTCGCCTGCGTCGCCCACCGGAACCTTCTCGGCGATGGCGTGGAAGGCCTTGACCACCTTCGGCAGCTCCGCCGGTTCCGGCCGCAGGCCGACGAACGAGGGGTCGAAATTTTTGACATAGGCGCCGAGCACCGCCGGCGTGTCGCGCTCGGGGTCGACGCTCACCAGCAGCACGCGGATCTTGTCGGCGTCCGGTCCCACCGCCGCGCGTGCCTGGCGCAACCGCATCAGCGTGGTCGGGCAGACATCGGGGCAGCGCGTGAAGCCGAAGAACACCAGCGTCACCTCGCCTTTGAAGTCCTCCAGGCGACGGATCCTGCCTTCGGTGTCGGGGATGCCGAGGCCGCGGCCGTAGTCGATGCCCTTCACCTCGGTGGCGTTGAAGGGCGGGGGCGGCGGCGCGCAGGCGGCGAGCGCGGACAGACAGGCCACGAGCAACGCGGGGCCGAGGCGGTGGCGCCGTGGGGCGCGGAGCGGATCGTGGGTCACTGGTCTTGCTTCTTCCATCAGTGGTGGTGGTGCCCCGTGGCCGGCTTGGCGGGCGCGGCGGGTGCCGCGGCGACGGCCTCGACGCGGAAGGTCGCGCCGACCTTGCCGGCGCGCTCGAACTCGAGCGTCACGGGAACGGTGGCGCCGGCGGCGATCGGGGCCTGCAGGCCCATGAACATCAGATGCAGCGCGCGCGGCTTGAATTCGACGCGGCCGCCCGCGGGGATCGCGACGCCGTCGGCCATCGGCCGCATGCGCATCACGCCCTCGTCCATCGTGGTGTTGTGGATCTGGACCTCTTTCGCCACCGGGCTGCTCGCGCGCAGCAGACGGTCCTCGGTGCCGGTCGTGTTGATGACCGTCATGAAGCCACCGGCCACCGCTTGTCCCGGCGCGGTGGCGCGGGTCCAGGGGTTCTCGATGGTGACGGTCGAGGGTTGTGCGACCGTGGTGGGCTGCAAGCCGACCGCCACTGTGGCGGTGAGCGCGAGAGCGATGACGAAGCGGCGGGTCGACATGGGCGGATCCTCGGGATCGGTGGCAAACGATAGACTTGCTGGACCGTCGTTGGTTCAGGGGATGCGCATGATATCGGACCCGCCCTCCAAGACCGCAGTGCTGCTCGGCTTTCTCGCGGCGCTGACCCTCGTCGCACCGGGCCGCACGCAAGGCGCGCCGTCCGCACCGTCCGCGCTGACCGTGCCTACCGGGCCGCTCTGCGCCTCCGTGGAGCAGGCCGCGACCGTGCGCGACGCGATGGCCGGCAAGCCGCCGATGCCGCTTGCCGCCGTCGCGGCGCGAGTGGGGATGCCAGAGTCGGTGGTGGCGAGCGCCTTGCCGCCCGCACAGGCGCACGGCATCGCACCGACCCATTTCGCGACGGTCTGGAAGAGCCTCGAGCGCTGGGACAACGCCGTGGCGCTCGTGATGCATGGCCCCGATGTCATCGAGATCGAGGGACCGGTCGGCATCGGCAAACCGTCCACGCGCAGCAAGTTCTTCAACCTCGAGCGGCGCGGCGGCGGGATCGCGGGGCATCTGCGCCCGGACCTGTACACGGCCATCTACGCGCTCGACATCCCCGGCAAGGACGGCGGCGGCCTGTACGGCGTGTCGTTCCTCGATGCGTCGGGTGCGGCGGTGTTCTCGGTGTTCGTGCCGGGCGAGGGTGCGCCGCCGACGGAGTCGGCGCTGCGGCAGTTCCGTGAGACCGCCGCGTTGATGCGGGCGGTGCCGGGGCTGTGTCCGCGCTGAACGGAAAGCGGGACGCGACTTCCCGTTTGGGGTAGTGTGCGCGGCGTCCGATCATCGGCCTGATCGGCGGGAGGCCTCTTGTCCACCAGCAGCGACCCCGTGGGGGTCGGCCCACTGTCATCCGTGCGGGTGCTCGAGTTCGCCGCGATCGGTCCCGCGCCCTTCGCAGGGATGATGCTCGCCGATCTCGGCGCGCAGGTGGTCCGCATCGATCGGCATGACGCCCCGCCTGTCGACCCCGGACATCGGGTCCTCGGTCGCGGGCGCCGCAGCATCGCGCTCGACCTCAAGGATCCTTCGGCGCTCGACGCTGCCCGTCGTCTGGTCGCGCGCAGCGATGCGCTGATCGAAGGGTTCCGCCCCGGCGTCATGGAACGCATGGGCCTCGGTCCTGACGAATGCCTCGCGCTCAACCCGCGCCTGGTGTACGGGCGGGTGACGGGCTGGGGGCAGGAGGGGCCGCTCTCGCAGGCGCCGGGCCATGACATCAACTACATCGCGTTGAGCGGGTTGCTCGATGCCATCGGTACCCGTGACAGCGGACCCGTCCCGCCGCTCAACCTGCTCGGCGACTTCGCCGGTGGCGGCATGCTGCTCGCTTGCGGGGTGCTCGCCGCGGTCCTCGAGGCGCGGTCCAGCGGTCGCGGTCAGGTGGTCGACGCAGCGATGGTCGACGGCGTCTCGCTGCTCGGCTCTTTCATCTGGGGCCTGCGCGGGGGCGGGATGTGGTCCGGCCGTCGCGGTGAGAACCTGCTCGATGGCGGCGCGCACTTCTACGGCGTGTTCGAGTGCGCCGACGGCCGCTGGATCAGCCTCGCGGCGATCGAGCCGCAGTTCTATGCCGCGATGCTGCGCGAGTTTGGGCTCGATGCCGGACGCTTCGGTGCGCAGTTCGACGCTGCACGATGGCCCGCGCTCCGCGACGAGGTGGCGGTGGTCGTGCGTCGGCGCACCCGCGACGAGTGGGCCGCGCAGCTCGCGGGCAGCGATGTCTGTTTCGCGCCGGTGCTCGGGCTCGACGAGAGCCCGTCCCATCCCCACAACGAGGCCCGAGGCGCGTTCACATCGCGGGATGGCGTGCGCTTCCCGTCGCCCGCGCCGCGCTTCTCGGTCACGCCGGCCCGCGCCGGGGCGCTGCCGGAGTCGCCCGGTGCTGATGGCGCCGACATCCTGCGCGCACTCGGTTTCGCCGACGATGAGATCGGCCGGTTGGTGAAGTCCGGCTCGATGAAGTCGGCGGGAGGCGGCTGATGGACCCGTCGATGCTGCGCAAGGTCTTCGGTTCGTTCGCGACCGGTGTGACGGTGGTGACCGCCGTCGGTCCGGACGGCCGACCGGTCGGCGTCACCGTGAATTCTTTGACATCGGTGTCGCTCGATCCGCCCTTGCTGCTCTGGTGCCTCGCCAACAAGAGCGCCAGTCTCGGCGCGTTCACGCTGGGCTCGGCGTTCGCGGTGCATGTCCTCGCCGCCGAGCAGGCGGCCGTCGCCCGGCACTTCGCGCGCAGCGGCACCGATAAGTTCGCGGGGCAGGCCGGTCCGCAGGATAGCGCCTCGCCGCCGGAGGTCCCCGGTGCGCTGGTGCGTCTGTCCTGCCGTGTCGCACGGCTCGACCCGGGCGGCGACCACACGATCATCCTGGGTGAACTGGTGTCGGCGGAGCTGCGGCCCGGTGCGCCGCTCGTCTTCCACGCCAGCCGGTTCGGCCGGTTCGCGCTCGACGAGGATCCTGCTGCGGGATCGCAGGATCCCTGGACCTGAGCGCATCCTGCGCCGCGTCGACCGGACGCGCGCTCAGAATCCGCGGAACTGCGCGAGCTCGTCCACGCTGATGCGTTCCCGCGGGAAGCCGTTGACCGGCCGCGCGCCGTCGGGATGGCCGACCGCCATGCCGCAGTAGACCATCTCCTCGGCCGGCAGCCCGAAGCGTGCTGCGAGCTGCGGCCGGAACTGCGCCCAGGCCTCCTGCATGCAGCAGCCCAAGCCGCGCTCCTCGAGCAGCAGCGCAACGGTCTGGATGAGCATGCCGAGATGCGCCCACTGGCCGTGCGCGACGCGCCGGTCGATGACGAAGAAGAGCGCCACCGGCGCACCGAAGAGCTCGAAGTTGCGCGCCACATGGCGCAGCCGCGCCGCCTTGTCCTCGCGCGGGATGCCGAGTGCGCGGTACATGTCCTCGGCCAGCGCGAAGCGCCGTGTACGCAGCGGCTCCCAAAGATTCGGCGGGTAGATGGGGAAATCGTCGTTGGAGGTCATCGAGGGTGTGCCCATGGCCTCGAGCGCCATGCGTACGATGGCGTCGCGCTCCTCGCCCGCCACTGCGACGACCTTCCAGGCCTGGATGTTGCTGCCCGAGGGCGCCCAGCGCGCGGCGTCCAGCACCTCGCGCAGCGTAGCCTCCGATACCGGGGTCGGCAGGAAGGCGCGGATGGAGCGGCGTCGGCGGACGGCTTCGTTGACGGTCATGGCGTTCTCCCTGCCAGCGGCTATCATCAAGCCGTCATCATATCGGGCAGCGCAGACGGAGGCCGACATGATCCCGCACATCCGGACAGCCGATGACCGCTTCGAGGGCTTGCCCGACCACCCCTGGGCGCCGCGCTACACCGATGCGCTGCCGGGCCTCGACGGACTGCGCCTCGCTTACCTCGACGAGGGGCCGCAGGACGCCGCGCTCACCTGGCTCTGCCTGCACGGCAACCCGAGCTGGTCCTATCTCTACCGCAAGATGATCCCGGTGTTCCTCGCCGCGGGCCACCGCGTCGTCGCGCCGGACCTCATCGGTTTCGGGCGCAGCGACAAGCCGCTCGACGCTGCGGTGCACCGGTTCGGGTTCCACCGCAGGATCCTGCTCGAGTTCGTGGAGCATCTCGATCTGCAGCGCGTCGCGCTCGTGGTGCAGGACTGGGGCGGGCTGTTCGGTCTGACGATGCCGATGGAGGCGCCGCAGCGCTATGCCGCGCTGCTCGTCATGAACACGGCGCTCGCCACGGGCGATGCGCCGCTCACGCCCGGCTTCATCGCTTGGCGCGACATGGTGCGATCGAAGCCCGACTACGATGTCGCACGGCTCTTCGCGCGCAGCGAGCCCGGTCTCGCCCCCGCGGAGTGCGCTGCGTATGCGGCGCCGTTCCCGAGCGAGGCGCATCGTGCTGCGCTGCGCGTGTTCCCGGACCTCGTGCCCGAGCGGCCCGACGACGAAGGCGCGGACATCGCGCGGCGGGCGCGAGATTGGTGGCGCAGCGAGTGGCGTGGCCGCAGCCTGATGGGGATCGGCATGCGTGACCCTGTGCTCGGACCGCCGGTGATGCAGGCGCTGCGTCGCGTCATCGCGGGCTGTCCGGAGCCGGTCGAGATCCCGGATGCCGGGCATTTCACGCAGGAGCAGGGCGAGGCGCTCGCGCGGCTCGCGGTCGAACGCTTCAGCCCGCGCTGACGGGCGCGCCGACGCCGCGCAGCAGGTCGACGGCCTTCTCCGCGATCATCACCGTCGGCGCGTTGGTGTTGCCGCTGACCAGTGCCGGCATCACCGACGCGTCGATCACGCGCAAACCCTCGATGCCCCGCACCCGCAGCTGCGGGTCGACCACGCTCGCGGCATCGCTGCCCATGCGGCAGGTGCCGACAGGGTGGTAGACGGTGTCGCTGCGGCGGCGCAGCACGTCGCGGATGGCGTCGTCGTCCGTCACGCCGGGCGTGAAGACATCGGCGGTGATCCAGCGTGCCAGCGATGGTGCGTCGAGCAGGCGACGCGTGAGCTTGAAGCCCTGCACCATGTCCTCGAGATCGGCGGGGTCGGCGAAGAACGCGGGGTCGATGCGCGGCGCGGCGGAGGGGTCCGCGCTCATGAGCGTGACGCTGCCGCGGCTGCGCGGTCGCAGCAGGCAGACATGGCAGGAAAGGCCATGGCCGAGGCGGATCCTGCGGGCGTGATCCTCGACCAATCCGGTCACGAAATGCAGCTGCACATCGGGCGCAGGCAGATCCGGGCGGGTGCGCAGGAAGCCGCCGCACTCGGCGAAGTTGGAGGTGGCCATGCCGCGCCGTTCGCGCGCATAGCGCAGGAACTCGCGCGTCATGCGCGCGACGCCCGCGAATGAGATGCCCATGGCGTCCAGGCTGTCGGAGCGCAGGCCGAACACGAAATCCGGGTGGTCCTGCAGGTTGCGGCCGACCTCCGGCGCATCGTGCAGCAGCGGGATGCCGTGGTGCGCGAGCTCCGCGGCGGGGCCGATCCCGGAGAGCATCAGAAGTTGCGGCGATTGCAGGGCGCCGGCCGCGAGCAGCACTTCGCGACGCGCGTACAGCCGACGGCGGCGACCCCGCTGCAGGAACTCGACGCCGACCGCGCGCCGCCCCTCGAAGAGGATGCGCTGTACGCGGGCGCGCGTCTCGACGCGCAGGTTCGGGCGCGCGAGGTGGGGATGGAGGTAGCCGCGCGCCGCGCTCCAGCGCTCGCCGTCGCGCTGCGTCACCTGGTAGGCGCCGAGCCCGTCCTGGCTCGCACCGTTGAAGTCGTCGTTGAGCGGAAAGCCGGCCTCGAGCGCTGCCGCGCGGAAGCGCGCGTGGAAGGGGTTGTCGGTGCGCAGGTCCGATACCTTGAGCGGGCCGCCGCGGCCATGGAAGGCGTCGTCGAGCCGCTCGTTGTCCTCGCTGCGGCGGAAGTAGGGCAGCACCTCGTCGTAGGACCAGCCGGTGGCACCGAGCGCGGCCCACCGGTCGTAATCGTGGCGGTGGCCGCGGATGTAGACCATGGCGTTGATCGCCGACGAGCCGCCGAGGCCGCGGCCGCGCGGCTGGTAGCCGCGCCGTCCGCCGAGGCCCGGCTGCGGCTCGGTCTCGAAGCGCCAATTGTTGAGCGCGGTGGGCAGCATCGCCCAGGCGCCGAGCGGCAGACGGATGACGAAGTCCTTGCCGTCGCCGCCGGCCTCGAGCAGCGCGACCTGCACGGTCGGGTCCTCGCTCAGGCGTCCGGCGAGCACGCTGCCCGCGGAGCCGCCGCCGATGATCAGGTAGTCGACGCTGTCCGCCGCGTCGCTCGCCGGGCCGACCGCCGAGGGGTCCGTCACCGGTCGCCTCGGACGCGCACCTGCATCGCGACGCGCTCGAGGCGCGGGATGTCGAGGTCCAGGAAGCCCTCGCCGCCGAGGTCCCGAAGCCACCCGCGCACCGACGCGCGGTCCTGCTCCGGCATCGCATCGAACGCATCCATCAGGCCTTGGATCTTGTAAAGGGTGAAAGGTATGGCGTGCCGCGTGAAGGTGCGTTCGCCCATCGGGAAGCTCACCGGACCCAGCGTGCGAGGCAGCGGGCGTACATCGTCGGCGCGCGCCGCCCGCGCTCCGCGCACCTCGCCGAGGATGCCCTGCACCATCGGCAGGAAGCCGTGGCAGATCTCCCGCAGCACGGGTTCCAGCGTCGGCGGTATCGCATCGCCTGCGTCGTCCTGCGCCGCCGCGCCGTAGCGCGCGGCGACGGTCTCGTGGTCGAGGCTCATCATCCGGTCGATCCAGCCGCGCAGTGCCGGACGCGGGTCGATCCACTCGCGCTTCGGCCAAGGGTCGCGCCCGAGGTGGCCGTACATCGTCGAGACGAGACCGAAGTCGGCGAGCGTAGGGCGGTGGCCGAGCAGGTAAGGTGACGCCGCGAAGTGCCGCTCGAGCAGATCGAGCATGTCGATCGACCACTCCTCCATCATCGCGTACTGCGACGGGACGATGCCGACCCGCGGGCAGTAGCCGCGCAGCATGTGCGCCACGCGCGAGACGAGGTAATTCTTCACGAACCGCGGCGCCCAGGGCGCTAGCGCATCGCCGGCGTCGCGCTCGAACAGCGCGTAGTTCTCGGTGTAGGTCCAGCGCGTGTGCATCGCGATCGGGATCCACCATTCATCGCCCCAGGCCTCGATGAGCTCGGCGGCGATGCGGCGGCGCGGCGTGGTCGGGAAGATCGACGGCGTCGGGTAGAGGGGTTCCAGCGTGTCGATGATGTGCCGCGTGTCCTGCAGCCAGCGGCCCTCGGGCGTGGTCATCGTCGGCATCACGCTCGCGCCGGTGTTGCGCTTCACGGGACCGACCAGCAGCCGATAGCTGACCGGCACCTCGACGAACGGGACCTTCTTGTAGACGAGGTACGCCCGCATCTTCCCGGCGAAGTAGGAGAGGTGCCAGGCGTAGAGCGTGTACGGCTTGTCGGTCGGGGTGTGTCTCGTCGTACCTTGTGAGGGCGCTGCCATGCCTCAACGGTACAGCAGTGCTTCACGGCGCGCAGCGAGAAAATCTTGCATGCCGTTCCGCCAGTCCATGGCGATGTCCTCGACCGATCCGCCGGCGCGCAGCCGTGCGGGCAGCGTGGTCTCGCCCCAGTGGCGGCCGATGATCTTCTCCTCGGCCCAGGCGATACGGCCGGGGTACAGCCGCTCGAGCGTGGCGAGGATGGAGACCGCGGTGCGCAGCGGCTCGAAGGCGCGCGGGTCGTCGAGCTGCAGCCGCACGCCGCGCAGCGGCTTGTCCTTGAAGCCGCCGTAGAAGGGCTTCACCGCGAGCGCCTGGAAGCGCACGCCGGGCAGCTTCAGGGCGTCGAGCGCGGCCGCGAGCTGCGGCGCGTCGATGAACTCGGCGGCGACGATCTCGAACGGCAGCGTGGTGCCCACCCCGTCGCTGAGGTTGGTGGTCGACATCGCGACCATGCCGGTCGCGACATAGAGATGCGCCTGGCGTACGCCGGGGATGTGCGGCGAGGTCTGGGTCCAGGTGAGGCCGGTGTCGGCCCAGACCATGTCGCGGCGCCAGCCGCGCATCGGCACCACCTGCAGCGTGCAGCCGATGCCGAGCGTGGCGTTGAAGAAGCGCGCCACCTCGCCGACCGTCATGCCGTGCGTGACCGGCATGGGGCCCCAGCCGATGAAGTTGCGCCATTGCTCAGGCATCACCGGTCCTTCGCTGAGCCGTCCGCCGATGGGGTTCGGTCGGTCGAGCACCACCAGCGGCTTGTCGTGCTCGGCGCAGGCCCGCATCGCTTCGCCGAGCGTGGAGATGTAGGTGTAGGTGCGCGAGCCTATGTCCTGGATGTCGAACAGCAGCACATCGACCCCCGCCAGCGATTCAGGGGTGGGACGGCGCGTGCGGCCGTAGAGGCTCTGCACCGGCAAGCCGGTTACGGGATCGCGCGCGTCCTCGACGGGATCGCCCGCCGGCACTTCGCCGCGGATGCCGTGTTCGGGACCGTAGAGCTGTACGAGTCGCACGCGTGGATCGCGCGCGAGGCGGTCTGCGGTCGGCACGAGCGCGCCGTCGACGCCCGAGGGGTTGGTGATGAGGCCGACGCGCTTGCCCGCCACCAGCGCGAGATGCGTGCTGCCGGGTGCGAGCAGCACGTCGATGCCGAGCTCGACACGCGGCGCGGCCGCTGTCGCCGCCGAGACGAGGGCGAGGAGACCGGCGGTGAGGTGTGCGAGACGACGCATGGTGACGCGGAGGATTGTCGCGCCGTCGTGCAGAGCCGTCCACCCGACGGTGGCATCGTCCGCCGCCGACGGGACACCCGGGCGACGATGTGGGAGGATTCGGAGGATGTCCGTCGCCGACCTGAACCGCCAATGGGTGCTCGCCGACCGCCCGGTCGGCCGCGAGGTGCGGGAGTCGGATTTCGAGCTGGTCTCGCGCCCCATCCCGGCGCTGCGCGAGGGCGAGCTGCTCACGCGCACGCTCTATCTGTCGGTCGCGCCGGTGATGCGCCGCTACATGCTGCAGGGCGGGGCCGGCGAGAAGCCGCTGCAGCTCGGTGAGACCATGCGCGGGCGCGGCGTCGGCGTGGTCGTCGCCTCGCGCAACCCGCGGTTCGCGCCGGGCGACTTCGTGCAGGGCAAGCTCGGCTGGCAGGAGCACGCCATCAGCGACGGCAGCCCGTACTACATGATGTACCGGATCGCGCAGCGCATCGCGCCGCTCTCGACCGGCATCGGCGTGCTGGGCGTGACCGGCTTCACCTCCTACCTCGGTCTGATGGACATCGCGCAGCTGCGGCCCGGCGATCGGGTGCTGGTGTCGGGCGCCGCGGGCGGCGTCGGCTCGAGCGTGGCGCAGATCGCCAAGCACCACGGCGCCGGCCGGGTGGTCGGCATCGCGGGCGGCCCCGAGAAGTGTCGGCTGCTGGTCGAACGCCTGGGCTACGACGCCGCCATCGACCACCGCAGCGATGACCTGCATGCGCGGCTCGGCGAGCTGATGCCCGAGGGCCTCGATGTGTTCTTCGACAACGTCGGCGGCGCGACGCTCGACACCGCGCTGCTGCACCTGCGGACCGATGCGCGCATCGCGCTCTGCGGCCGCATCTCCGAATACCTCGGCGACGACGAGCAGCCCTACGCGCTGCGCCACTACCAGCAGCTGCACAAGAAGTACGCCATGATGCGCAGCTTCTTCATCTACCGGATGGAGTCCGACTTCCCGCGCGCCGAGCAGGCGATGTCGGAGATGATCGGCAGCGGCGCGCTGACCCACACCGAGGATGTGCTCGAGGGCCTCGAGCGCATGCCCGAGGCGCTGATCCGGCTCTATACCGGCGCGAACCGCGGCAAACAGATCGTGCGGGTGGATCCGCTGGCGGAGACCTACCGCGACCACAACCCCTGGAGGGGCACATGACCGCAGAAGAACGGCAGGCGCGGGTCGAGCTCGCGGCGCTCTATCGTCTCGTCGCGCTGCACGGCTGGGACGACCTGATCTTCACGCATCTCTCGGCGCGTGTGCCGGGGCCGGAGCATCATTTCCTCATCAATCCCTACGGCTGGTTGTTCGGCGAGATCACGGCCTCGAGCCTCGTGAAGGTGGACCTCGAGGGCAAGGCCGTCGATCCGACCCCGCATCGGGTGAACCCGGCCGGTTTCACCATCCACTCGGCGATCCACGCCGCGCGCGAGGACGCGATGTTCGTGCTGCATCTGCACACCGACGCGGGCGTCGCGGTGTCGACGCACGCGGAAGGGCTGCTGCCGCTGACCCAACATGCGCTGATCGTGCTGCCGTCGCTCGCCTACCACGACTACGAAGGCATCGCGCTCAACCTCGACGAGCGGCAGCGCATCGTGCGCGATCTCGGCGGCTGCCAGGCCATGCTGCTGCGCAACCACGGCACGCTCGCGCTCGGCGCCACCGCCGGGGCCGCGTTCCTGAAC
>Ga0209985_10000422_pt1 | contig 46667 bp, 40 predicted proteins | sample NOAtaG_FD_187305 | JGI IMG/M metagenome (GOLD analysis project Ga0209985, IMG submission 187305) | Freshwater lake microbial communities from Lake Erie, under a cyanobacterial bloom - NOAA_Erie_Diel6S_1000h metaG (SPAdes) (version 2) | ecosystem: Environmental > Aquatic > Freshwater > Lake ... | reverse complement strand
GGTTAAATCCCTGTTTGGTAAGTAGCTCAATCTTAACCCTGTCCTCATAGGTAAGTCTTTTGTATTCTTTCATTTTGCAACAAGTTACTTTTTGTAATTTGTTGCGCTAAACTTTTGAATCGAAGATCGTTGTTTTCCATACGATTGAGGATTCAACTCATGCGCCTTTCACCGCAGATGATTTCCATCGCCTATCTTTGTCATGAAACAACATTGACATGACCTTTCGCACCATCGCCTGTGCAGCCTTGCTGGTTGCAGCGGCCTGCCAGTCAAAAAAGAGTAATGATCCCCACCTGCAAGTGGGCGTATCGGCTGCACCCATCAATCCGCCCATGGGCGCTTTCATTGCAGGCGACAAGCAGAACAGGCGATTCACAGGTGTGCATGACAGCATTTTTGCCAAAGCCATGGTGATGAGAGCAGCTCACCGAAAATTACGCCCTTCCGACCAGATTTTGGTTTGTGCTCCGGGCCTGCTTTTCTCCCCATCTCCTGTGGAGCCAGGGCCGGGAGGTGCGGTCCTGCGCGGATCGTGGATGGCTGTCTTCTCATCGGCCCGCGAAGCGGCCACGGCCAGCTCGCGCTGCATCTGCGGGGTAAGCGTGCGCAGCAGAGCCGATACATCGAAGCAGCGCTTCACGATTACGTGAATCACCTCGCCTTCTTTCTGCACCGTGCCCTCGGCCAGCAGCAGGCGCGCCTGAATGATTTCCTTACGGTACACATCAAACTGCTTTTCAAAGATCACCAGGTTGGCCACGCCCGTTTCATCTTCCAGCGTCACAAAACATACACCCTTGGCGGTGCCGGGCCGCTGCCGGATCAGAATCAGGCCCGCTACTTTCACCGGGGCACCGTTCTGGGCGGTGGCCAGCGCTGCCGTGGCGGTAACGCGCAGTTGCTCTAAGTGCGGGCGCAGAAAATGAACAGGGTGCGCCTTCAGCGACAGCGAGGTGGCGGCATAGTCGTACACCACGTGTTCGGAGAGTGCCATGTCCGGCAATTCCACGGCAGGCTCTTCCATAAGGCCACTACCAAAGACAGCCGTGGGCTTTTCCTGGGTCGAAACCTGCCACAGCGCCTGCCGCCTGTCGTGCTGCAACGAACGGAACGCATCGGCATCGGCCAGTTTTTCCAGTGTGGCCTCCCCTAATGCTAAGGCATGCAGCTGCTGAATCGAGGTGAAGCCGCTGCCGCGGGCCTGCTCCAGCAGCCGGATGTCGTCTTCGCGCAGGCCCTTCACCTGCCGGAAGCCCAGCCGCAGGGCACAGTACTTCCCCGCCTTTTCTTCCAGGTGATGATCCCAGGTGGAGTAGTTCACATCCACGGGCCGCACCTCCACGCCATGCTTGCGGGCATCGGTCACCAGCTGCGCAGGCTGGTAAAAGCCCATGGGCAAACTGTTCAGCAGCGCGCAGGTAAACACATCGGGATAATAGCACTTCAGCCAGGCCGACACATACACCAGCAACGCAAAACTCACGGCATGACTTTCCGGAAAGCCATAGCTGCCGAATCCTTCCAGCTGCCGAAAAACCCGCTTGGCATACTCTGCTGAGTATCCGTTTTTGATCATGCCATCAATCAACTTTTTTTCAAAGTGCGACACCAGCCCCTTGGCTTTAAAGGTGGCCATGCTCCTGCGCAGTTCATCGGCTTCGGTGGGCGAAAAGCCGGCCGCCACGATGGCGATCTTCATGGCCTGCTCCTGAAACAACGGTACGCCCAGCGTGCGGCCCAGAATCTCTTTCAACGCGGGCGATGGATATTCAATGGGCTCCTCGCCATTGCGCCTGCGCAGATACGGATGTACCATGTCGCCCTGTATGGGCCCCGGCCGCACAATGGCCACTTCAATGACCAGATCGTAAAAACACTTCGGCTTCAGCCGCGGCAGCATGGACTGCTGTGCGCGACTCTCGATCTGAAACACCCCAACGGTATCGGCATGGCTCACCATCTCATACACCGCAGGGTCATCCTGCGGAATGTTGGCCAACGTGAGGTCCAGGTGGTAGTGTTGTTTGGCCAGGTCAAACGCTTTGCGGATGCACGTGAGCATGCCCAGCGCCAGCACATCAATTTTCAAAAACTTCAGCGTCTCAATGTCGTCTTTGTTCCACTCAATGTTGGTGCGGTTCTCCATGCGCGCGTTTAAAATCGGGCACAGGTCGCTGAGTTTACCTTGCGTGATCACAAACCCGCCCGTATGCTGGCCGAGTTGGCGCGGAAAGCCCATGTACTGGGCGGTGAGGTCGAGTACCTTTTTGATCAGTGCATCGTCCGGGTTGATGCCCTGCGAGCGGATGCGCACGGGGTCGAAGCCATCGGCCGAAAAACTCCAGATCAGGCCCGACAGCCGCGTGATGGTGTCGGCCGAGAGGCCCATGACTTTGCCCACATCGCGGATGGCGCCTTTGTGATGCAGTTCGGTAACGGTGGCTACTACGGCAGCCCGGTCGCGCCCGTATTTGGTGTAGATGTACTGCATCACCTCCTCGCGCCTTTCGTGCTCGAAGTCCACATCAATGTCGGGCGGCTCATTGCGCGCAGCCGAAATAAAGCGCTCGAACAGCAGATCGAACTTGGCCGGATCGACAGACGTGATGCCCAGGCAGTAGCACACCGTGGAGTTGGCAGCCGAGCCGCGCCCCTGGCACAGAATTTTTTGCTCGCGGGCATAGCGCACAATGTCGTACACGGTAAGAAAATACTCCGCATACTTCATCTGCGCGATGAAATTCAGCTCGTACTGAATCGTGGCTTTTACCTTGTCGGGGATGTGGTCGCCAAAACGGTCGTGCGCGCCCTGCCAGGTTAAATGCACGAGTTCCTCCTGCGGACTGCGGCCCGCGCTGGTGATCTCTTTCGGATATTGATAGTTCAGTTCATCCAGTGAAAAGCGACACGCCCCGGCAATGGCACGTGCATTTTCAATTGCTTGCGGATAGGGCCGGAACAGCCGCTGCATTTCTTCCACCGGCTTCAGGTAGCGCTCGGCATTTGGGTGCAGGCGGAAGCCAGCCGTGTGGATGGTACACTTCTCGCGCACACACGTAACCACATCCTGCAACTCCCTGCGCTCAGCGCAGTGGTAGTGCACATCGTTGGTGGCCACCATACGAACATTCAACTGCTCACTAAGTTGGTGAATGCGGTGCAGTCGCTTGCCGTCCAGTCCGAGGTACATGCGCGTGGCGGCAATTGATAGTGAGTCGCCCAGCGCTTCACGGTATTCGCCAATCATCTGTAAAAATTCTTCGGGCCACGAAAAATCATCGCGCAAAGCAGGCGGTGGAACCACCACCCACTGCATGCCGCCCGCGTGTGCGTACACATCGGCCCGGAACAACTCGCACTTGCCTTTCTCCGTGCGCAGGTTACCGACCGTGAGCAAATGCGACAACCGCGCATACGCGTGGATGTCCGTGGGGTACGCCAGCAGACTGGGTCCATCCTGCACATCCACCCGACACGCGGGAATAAAACGAATGCCGTGCTTCTTCGCTGCTGCATGCGCCCGCACAATGCCCGCCAGCGTGTTGCGGTCGGTGATGGCAATGGCCTCATAGCCCAACTCTGCCGCCCGCTGCACCAACTCCTCCGGGTGCGAAGCCCCGCGCAGAAAGGTGAAGTTGGAAGTGGTTTGGAGTTCGGAGTACACGTTGGTTGTTAGTTGTTAGTTGGTGGTTGTTAGTTGTTGGTTGTTAGTTGTTGGTTGGTGCCCTCTGGTTACTGGTTTTTTGCTAGAGACCAGCATCCAGAAACTAGCGGTTATCATGGGCGTGCCCGGGGCTGGTTTCATATTTTTTTGAGGCCAGCCCCGGTCGGGCTTTCGCGGCTCGCCACCCACCGCACATGCCGTTGCGGGCTCAAACACACCCGCTCAATCCCTCACGCAGTTCGTATACGCCATGAGATTTACTCATGTAGTTAACGAGCAAACGTCATCACTCTAATCGGCCGCTGTCGGAATTTCCGGGTTACAACTCGAATACCTCAGCCATTGCGTCCTTAATGCCGTCAATTTCGTCTTGCTTCAACCGGCCAATAGGTTGCTTGCTTAGCCTGCTTTCATCCACCGCCCGCATTTGATCGAGGCACACCTCACCACGCTTACTTTGGAAACGAATTTCTACTCTGGATGGATAACCGCGTATTGTGGATGTCATCGGAGCGATGATCACGGTACCCAGCACGGAATTCATTTTACCGGGTGAGAGTACCACACAGGGTCTGCTTTTCTTGATCTCCATGCCCACCGTGGGATCCAGGTTGACAATGTGGATGTTGTATTCTCTTACCATACCCATTCCTCGGAATCAAATTTGTTTACAACAAAATCGGCTTTCTCCTTCTTCGCGTTCTTAAAATCAGCCCACGTCTTTTTTTTCTTTGCTTCAGCGGAACTAATCATAATGACTTTGTCTTTCACCACTATCTTCACAGTACCCTTAATGCCGCTTTCCTCCAGAACAGTCTTGGGCAACAAAATACCCTTCGAGTTTCCGATTCGCCTTACTTTAGTCAGTGTCATAGTTTTTATTACTGTTATAACGTAAAGTTATAATATTTGATTCAAAACAAAAATAGCTCCTTGTCATTCGGGCTTGCGTGAAGGATTGAGCGGCCCCGATAGCTATCGGGGTGCCTGACCCTCCCGCCTATGGCGGGATAAACTCCAGGGCGAGCCGCGAAAGCCTGACCCCGAGGCACGAGGGGACACGCCCAAAACGCCCCACAATCAACCAACAACCAGCAACTATCAACCATCAACTAAAATATCCATGCAAAAACCATTGAAACGTTTGATCGTGGTAATGTCCTAACCGAAAAAGCCAGTAGCGATTTCCTTCATCGTCTTCCACACGGTAGTAGTCGCGGTGCTGGCCCTGTTGCCGCCACCACTCCTGCTCAATGCGCTCGGGGCCATCGGCTTTTACGATTGTGTGTACCCGGCCCTTGTGCCGAAACAGTAAAGGCGGGTAATCCGGAATCGGGGCCGTGACTTCGATGCGTTCGGGCACGGGCAGCACGTGCAGCGGGCGGTGTACGTCTGTGCGCCACTCGGTCATCGCTTCCTCCTGCAGCGAAGTGGCTTCGCGAAACGATCGCTCCGGCCAGTGGTGCTCCTCGGGCAGGTAGCGGTAAATGCGCTCGCCTATTTTGTTCGAGAGCCGATCGACCAACTCAGCCAGCCGCACATCGTCTAAGCCGCCACCGGCTTCCCACATCTTTTCCTGCTGCGGCAGGTGTGGTTCTACCTTTGGGGCTTCGAGCACAAAAAGCTCGATGCCCAACGCGGGCTCAATGGTGGCCAGCCTGATTTCAAACAACTTGAACAGATGACTCACCTGATGTGACGCGCGGCTCGTGGCAATGGAAATCTGTTCTACTTTTCCATCTACGCGGTGGCCTTTGAACACGGCTGCGCGCACACCTTTTTGCTCCTGCTGTAACCGCAGGCACAACATCTCCAGCAGTTGCTTCAGTGCGATCTCAATTCCGGTGGCGGTAACAATCGGCTCGAGGCACGGCAGCCGCTCGTGGTATGGCTCCACCGGCTGGATGGGCTGCAGCGGCTCCCGCTCCTGTCCTACGGCTTTATCCAGCTGCTGCAAAAAGCCCACACCAAAACGTTTGCGCAATGCCGCACGCGGCAAGTGTATAAATTGCTTGATGTGATGCAAGCCCAACTTGTGCAGGCGTTCCACCACCTGGGGTTCGAGTCGCAACGCCTCGGGCGGCAGGGGCAACAGTGCTTCGATGTGGTGGCCCGCAGGCACCACGCCCGGATTTTTTGCGTAGTGTGCCACGGCCCAGGCGGCCCCGGGTGTATCGGCCATGGCCACGCGCACGGTGTAGCCGCGGGCCGTGAGTTTGTTTGTCATCTCTTGCACATATTTTTCTTCACCGCCCCACAGGTGGGCACAGCCGGTGGCATCCAGAAACAAGCCATCAGGCGGATCGAGTGCCACCCACGGAGTAAAGCGCATGCACCACTCCGCCAGCTTGTACAACACGCGCTGAATTTTATCGGGCTCATCATCCAGCACGTGCAAGTCGGGCAACAGGGCACGCGCATCGGCCAGCGCCATGCCGCACGAAATACCACTGCGCACGGCTGCTGCATTTGCAGCGCTGATGATCAGGCGGCCATGCGAAGGCTGCCGCAGCACAAACGGTATTTTTTTGTACTCCGGATGCGGGAGGCTGAACCAGTCGGTAGCCAGGTACCGAAACCAGATGGAAACAAAGCGCGCCATGGTTAGCCGGCCTGGGATAGTGGTTCGTGATTCGTTGTTGGTTGTTCGTTATGGGCAGCGACAACAAACCGATTCTTTTGCCACTGCACCTGCCACACACCCGGGCGGCCGTTGCGGATGCGCAGCAACTCCACGCGCCACTGCGGCAAGCCGATGCCGGGCAGTGCGTCTGGGGTTTCGCTCGGCAGTGAAGTAATCCGCCAGCGCGACACGCAGGCGGTGGTGGTTAGCTTGGCAGCGCGGTTGATGATAAAGCCCGTTACCTGGCTTTGTTCCACCGCCAGTTGCAGACGCCTGGAGGCGGTGAAGCTGATGTCGCGCAACTCGCCCACCACGGCCGTCAGCGCTGGCGACTTCAGCGCTTCTTCCATGGCCCACAGCGCATCGCGCTCGCGGGGCACTTCCACAAACAGCAGGCGGTCGGGTTTGATGCCGAAGGCTTTCAGTGCAGGGGGAAATACGGTGCGCCTGGTACTGATCCACACGGCTACGCCTTTAGAGCGCATGAGCCCCGCCATCAGGCCGGTGAGAAATCCGCTGGCAGCGGCCAGATCTTCGGATGCCGGTGAAACCACTTCGTGCACGGCTCCGGTGGGAAAGGTGCGGTTTGGAAATGCCGCATCGATTGCGCCCAGCGAGAGCGCACCCAACCCACTGCCTGCCGGCTTAAAGCCTTGCAGCCGGAGGATGTCCGATTGGAGTTGAGCCAGCATCTCAGCCTTTGCCACAAACACGCAACGTTAAATTTTAAGAAGTGATAGTCAGGCTGTACGAGACAGAGCATACAGACGTGGCGTTCGTTTCAATGATGTGCGAAAGTTGATTTCCGTTTGGATTAGTCCTTGCCGCAGGCGCTCGTCAATCTGACGATAGAATGGCTCACTGGGCAAGGCGTAGAAATCAAACTTGCGGATGGCGTTCACGATATCCACAAACTCGCCCGGCAGCACGGGTGAATGGGCCAAACCGGTCAGGCTTCGCTCCAAATCAGCCAGCATTTGAGGGCCAATACGCTGTCGGAAGCGCAATTCGATATAGGTATCCAGGCCGGCTGCTATAAGGGAGCGTACCAAGCTGGCCCGGAAGTTCTGAATCAGGTGAAAAACCTCATTTTCTGCAAAATTTGGGCTATCCGAAATCCGGAAAAGCTCCCGCCCGGCCTTTATCGTCTTCATAATGCTAAATTATTTAGTATTATGCTAAAAAGCAAGAGGCGGCTTAGGTTCGGGCGAAATTTGCAGCTACCCAGCTAAAATCTCTGCAATTGGCCCGCTTACACTCTCCGGATGTGTAACAATCGTGAAGTGATCGCCCGGAACATCGATGAACGGTTCATCTGGAACGTTAATCAGGAGGTCTCCTTTCGCATGAATGCGCAAGTCGGGTTGGGTTTGTGGCGAGAGGGGCGTTTGGTTTAACAGCACGTGAAGTTGCGCTGCTACCTTGGTGCGATCGGCTGACATCAGCCGGTTGAAGACCGATATAAAGAAATCCCGTGAGGGCTTGCCCTCATAGTTCTTCCGCACCAGCAGATTTCGAACAGATGGCAAGAAATACAGGCCAAGGCGGGCCAAGGTTACGGAAAGCCAGTCGGGCAGCGGAAACGGACGAATGATTTTCTTCTGATTGGTCCACGAGGCGATTTGCACTGCACGGCAGCCCGTCAGCTGCTTCAAATGAATAGCGACCCACCCTCCCATCGAGTGACCGATAACGACATCGTCCTTATTAATTTGAAACTTGGTGGCCAGGTGGCGGGCATAGTCCATGGCATTGCGCTGGGCATGCAGCTCCTGCCAGTTGTCGATGAATACCTTTTCGCCTGTCAAGGCCGGTGCAACCAGGTCAAAAACGTCCGGGTTTTCACCGAGGCCGGGAATGAAGACAAGTCTCATATAGCTGACGGGTGGTAGTTGTACTCAGACAAATTCACCGAGCGGGTCATACGCCTGAACGAGGTGTTGGAGCGCGGGTATAAAGTCGTGTTGCGCCCGCGTGCGTTAAGGTACCAGCTCTTGCACCCGGAGAGCCACACCGTGCCACGGAACCTTTTTTGAAGTTGGTCATTATAGCTGCGCTGGGCTTCGGGTTTCACATCAAGATAGCCATTGCCGAGGCTTGCCAGCTTGGCGAGGTAGTCGGTAATGTAATTCATTTGCGACTCCATGATGTGAATGACTGAGTTATGGCCCAACCCGGTGTTGGGTCCAAGCAGGATGGCCAGATTCGGATAGCCGGAGACTGTACAGCCACGGTGCACTTCCGGACTGCCTTGCTTCCAGTCGTCCATTAGGTTCCTACCCTCTTCACCAAATACCTTAAGGTAGAGATTGACTTCGGCTGCTTCGAAACCGGTGGCAAAAACCGTGACATCGGCTTCGATCTTCGCTCCGCCCGTAGTGACGATGCCCCGCTCGTAAAACTGATAAAACGGCTCTGTGACTAATGAAACATGCGGGCGGTTAAACACCGGGTAGTAGTCATCCGAGCGAAGAATGCGTTTGCAGCCAACTTGAAAATGGGGTAACAGTTTCTGACGAAGCCCGGGATCTTCAATCTGACTTCGGAGCTGATAACGCCCGAGGGCTTGTAAAATATTTTGAATAAGCCGGTTTCCCATAAATCCGCGTCCCACACTTTCGTAATACCAGAATATGGCCTCCCGGATAAACCATTGAAGCGTTGGAATTTGTGCGCGAAGTTTTTTGAGCCAGCCGGGTTGATGTCTGTCGTGCCGGAAGAATACCCAGGGCGGTGTACGTTGTACCACCGTCAGATGTTTTACCTGATCCACTATGGCCGGAATGATTTGAATTGCGCTGGCACCCGTACCGATTACCGCAACCTTTTTATCGCGCAAGTCAACATCGTGCCGCCATTGGGAGGAATGAAAAAAGACACCCCGGTAGAGATTTTCATTCCGTAACTCCGGCAGTTGAGGTCGGTTGAGAGGCCCGGTGGCCAGGATCAAAAAGCGAACCCGTGTGGTTGCCCCACCCTTGTCCGTCAACGTCCACACGCCATCATGGAACCGGGCTTCCACCATGTCGCAGTTAAAACGGATGTGCCGGAGCAAATCCCGTTTCTCCACTACATGAAGCATGTAGCGAAGAATTTCCGGTTGGGGCGAGTAGCGCTGAGTCCAGTTAGGATTGGGCTCGTCTGCCAGGGAATAGAGATCGCTGGCCACATCGCAGGCACAGCCGGGATAGGTGTTGTCGCGCCAGGTTCCACCGAGTTGGGCCGATCGCTCAAAGATGATGAACGAATGCCCACTCTTCTGCAGTCGCAGGCCTGCCACCAGGCCACCGAAACCAGCACCAACAACTCCTACCTCAGCATCTAAGGTCTGCTGCATCGCTTCAACGAAGGTGAATTTGGGAGTGCCTAAAACGAGGGCTCACCTACTCAACTAATTGTTTTAAATATACCAAATTGAGTCAGGCTGCAAAACAAATCTTTGTTGGCCCTGGCGTTATGGATATCTTGTGCTCGTAATTATGCATGACGCGATTATCATCGGTGCCGGGTTTTCCGGGCTTGCAGCCGCGTTGATACTTCAGCAGGCCGGTCGGTCTTTTATTTTGCTGGAGGCCCGAGATCGTGTTGGTGGTCGTACTCATACCCGTTGGCTCAATACGCGCCAGTATCTGGATGTTGGCGGCATATGGATTGGCCCCACGCAGGATCGGATGTATTCGCTGGCACACGAGTATGGCGTGGACCAACTTTGGTCATGCTTTGGCAGCCCGCACCAACCGAATACATTGGGCCGGCACCGAGACCTCCGATATCTGGTATGGCTACATCGAAGGTGCGGTTCGCTCCGGTGAACGCGAAGCTCATGAAGTACTTCAAACACTCTTATGAAACTACGGAATCTTGTCATCCCTACCCTTATTTTGCTGGCCTGGGCCCTGTGGATTCTAGCCGGCCGAAGTACGGAGTGGACCAACAGCGACTCGCACCTTGACGTACAGGAAGAATTAGTGACCGACAACGCCTGCAGGCGCAACATCGTGGCGATTCAACCTTACATGGTGCCTTCAGACTACCTCATCGAGCGGCACTTTACTGAAAAAATGAAGGCGTACTTCGAGGCTGCACGCCAAAAAGGATATCTGCGTGAACAAACGGTAGTCGTGTTGCCCGAATACCTGGGCACCTGGCTGGTGTTGGAAAATGAGAAAGAGTGGGCTGCGGACGTGGGGAAGCTGAATCATGCCATGGCCATTATGATTTCGAGCAACCCGGTTGACTTTCTGAAATCTTTTGTGCGGAGCAAAACCGAAGACGACCGTCTGGCCGCAGCGATTTTTCGGATGAAGGCCACACGCATGGCCCGCAGCTACGCCAGAATATTCAAACAGTTGGCAAAAGAATATCAGGCTACCATCAATGCCGGCTCCATTCTTTTGCCGGGGCCATCGGTGGAAGGTGATCAAATTCGAATTGATCTCAGTCAGCCGCTTTACAACAGCAGTTTTTTCTTTGGGGCTGATGGGTCGATTTATCCGGCCGTGGTGAAAAAATCATTTCCCACATCGGATGAACTGCCATTTGTAAAAGCCTCACCCATCAGCGAGCTGCCCGTATTCGACCTGCCCATCGGAAGAACGGCAGCGTTGGTCTGTGCCGACTCCTGGTATCCGGAGAGTTACACAAAACTTAAAGAGTTAGGGGCCGAGGTGGTGCTCGTGAATTCATTCTGCTCCAAGCCGGGCGCCATGCGCAAGTTTTGGAATGGGTATGATGGGGCGCCAGCGCCTGCCGATGTTGATCCTTCGGCCATGGGGCAAATCACCGAAGAAGAAGCCTGGATTCGGTACGCGTTGCCGGGCCGTCTTAAAGATTCAGGCGCAAGCACCGGTGTTAATGTGTTTCTGCGCGGAGAGTTATGGGATCTGGGCACGGACGGGCAACCCTTCCTGATCCGGAATGGAGAACGACTCGCAGTGACCAACAGCCGTGCAGCCGGAATATGGAGTTTATGCTTTTAGCCTGATGAAAAAATTTGACGTCATCGTTCTTGGAGTTGGCAGCATGGGTTCCGCTGCCTGTTATTACCTGAGCCGGGCGGGCGCCAACGTGCTCGGGCTCGAACAGTTTTCGATCACCCATGGTCAGGGATCGCACGCAGGGCAATCGCGCATCATTCGTAAGGCATATTTTGAGCACCCGGATTACGTGCCACTCCTTCACCGCGCATATGAAAACTGGCAGGAACTGGAAGCGATCACGGGGCACCAGGTGTTCTTCAAGACCGGTTTATTCTATGCCGGGCCTCGTCACCATGAACTCATTGACGGCACGATACGCTCGGCCCAAATCCATGCGATTGAACTTGACAGATTAGACACATCAAAACGAAACCAAAACTTTCCTCAATTCCAGCTATCTGAAAACGCCATCACGTTGCTTGAGCCAAATGCCGGGTTCGTTACACCGGAACGAGCAATCCTTCTCTTCGTGGAGCAGGCTATTCGCCACGGAGCAACGATCAAGTCGCACCAACAGGTAACCTGGTGGAAAAACCTGGGCACACACGTAGAGGTAACTACCGCGGATGAAACATATCGCTGCGATAAGCTGGTGGTAACGGCAGGGCCCTGGGCATCGAAAATTTTGCCTTCTGTTGGAAAGCATTTAAAAGTTACCCGTCAGGTAGTGGCTTGGTTTAAGCCAAGGAAATGGGAGATGTTTGAATTCGGCAGGTTCCCGTGTTGGTTGGTGGCTGAAGAGGGTATCCCCGGAGCGTTCTATGGGTTTCCAATTCTGCCCGCGGCCAACTTTGGTCCGCCTGTTGGATTGAAGGTGGCTTACCACTACCCCGGGCTTAGGGTTGATCCCGACCACGTGAACCGAACTGATACCAGCCAGGAGGTAAATGTGCTGACGAATGCGGTCAAGAGATTTATGCCGCAGGGATTCGATCAATTGTTGTCAGTGAAGACGTGCCTGTATACCAACTCCACTGATGAGCATTTTGTGCTGGACTTTCTCCCCAACACCGATCAGAAAGTTGTCGTGGCAACCGGATTTAGTGGTCATGGATTCAAGTTCAGTTCGGTAGTCGGTGAGATCCTGCGCGATCTCGCGCTAAAGGGAACGACAACACAGCCGATCGGCTTTTTACGCTTAGCTCGTTTGGGCCAATAAGATGTGCGATACGGTCATCATTCCGGCATCCTTTACCCAACAGGGGAACACCCTGTTTGCGAAAAACTCGGACCGTGAACCGGGTGAGGCGCAGCCCTTGCTGCACGTACCCCGAACAAGGACGGAATCCTCAACCGTGCGCTGCACCTATATCGACATACCCCAGGTAGCGCAGGTCCTCAGATACTTGGGCAATTCAGTCTTAAATGTCTGCATCGGGTCAAAAACTTTGTCCAACGTCATGCCGAACGCGCCATTATAAATTTACAGGCTAACTTTCCCACCGAAAACTGAACCCTATGACCGATGCGCGATTCCATCTCTATGATCTGGAAGTAGAGGTTATTGAAGGCGACAAGCCGTTTGTTTGCAGCCACCAGGTGGGCGATGCAGTTTCGCCTCTGGCAATTTATCGTGCGTTGGCTGGCACCACTCGCTGTTGCCTGGCTGCTGGTGTACAATCTTTAGAAGCTTGCTCATTTGAAGATATTGCTCTCCGTCACCATCTTCTTGTACTCCGGCATGATCTTTTCGTAAAGCGCCTCATCCACCTTTTTCAAGATATTCATCAATCCACCGATCCCTGACTCCTTCAGGGTCACCCGTTGCTTCCGAATGTCGTCCATCTTTGTCCGGATGGTTGCTTCCAACTTAGTTAACTCCCGCTCACTCATATGCGAACTGTTTAATAGCTACTTCCTCAGAACTATGGTTACGCCAGCCCCTTGCTTCATCGCAGGGTCTGCACTGACACAACCAAGTATGCCGCCTTTACACTCCACCTGTAGCTCATAGCCATGGCCTGTGAACTTCTGTGACAAAACGGTTCCCACCACACCCTTTTTCATCTTCCCCCTGCGCACCGCCAGTTGCTCCGGCCGGATAATCACCTTCCCGGAGCCACGGCCACCCAGTGCCTTGTTCATTTTCGCGTCTACCACCGAGTAGCGCCCGAATAACCCGGCTACATATTCGTTTCGCGGGTGAAAATAGATCTCATGAGGCGTGCCCTGCTGCACGATTTTTCCGCCTTTGAGAATAATGATGCGATCGGCCCAGGGCAGCGTGTCCTCCGGATCGTGTGACACCAGCAGCGTAGTGATGCCCAGCTGCTGCGATATGGATTGAATGACTTCCTTCAAAACACCTTTCACAATCATATCCAGATTGGTGTAGGGTTCGTCCAGCAAGAGCAGTGCGGGTTTGCCAATCAGCAATCGGCAAAGTGCGATACGCTGACGCTCGCCTCCTGAGAGTTCATCCGTTTTTCGCGACAGCAAATGTTGAATTCGACAGAGTCGAAAAATTTTATCAGCCTCGCGGGGCGTGAGTTTGCTAGCATATTCAAGTACCTGTTCCACGCGCAAAAACTTCGGCAACTCAAAGTATTGTGGCAGGTAAGCAATGCCGGGATGGCCCGGCACCAGTGTCTCTCGCGGGCCCTTTACTGCCTCACCCTGAAACACCACCTCTCCACTGTCGGGTTGCAATAATCCGGCAATGATTCTTAATAGCGTGCTTTTTCCGGATCCGGTTTCTCCCGCGATGACAATGTGCTGACCCTGCCCCTGCGTAAACTGAATATTGCGCAAGGAAAAGCCGCGCTGATCGGTTAATCCGACTCGGTTTACCAGCAGCAACGGAGCCGTCATCGGATCGCCTGGTAGCGTTGTTTCATCTCCTCTGTCCGCTTGGCCAACCGCTCAACCGCATCCAATACGGCCTGTGTAGGACGGGCATCCGCACCTTGGATCAACGCGATGACGTGCAGCAACTTATCCTGAAGACCTACGAGTGTTTCCTTTTCCAATGGCGTTTCAGTTGCAGCGCCATACAATACGTCCGGATTTTCCGGCTGACCTTCTCCCCGCAGCGCGAGCCACTTCTCTTTCTGGCCCTTCTTCCATTTTACTTTCGCATCGGCCAGCCGGGCTTCGATTGCCTCGCGTAACGATTGCACCTCATGGTACAACTGGTAACCCTGCAGCGATTTGCTGCTTTGTAAGCCAATGTCATCCGCGGAAGCGGTAACCCGCGGATCCATCACAACTGAAATTTCCTGTTTGTGGGATTGACTATCAACAACCAGCGTAACTTCATACTCACCTGGCGGTACAAAAATTCCTTTGGGAGATGTGGCCGTATTCCGGTAGTTGGCAGCAATAGATAACTCCCGCTTCGCACCTCGGGGCGGTGCGTACGACAAATCCCAAATAAACCGGTGGTGCCCTGGTTTTATAGAAAGTGCTTCAGGCTGGCGAAACCAGTAGGTTGGGTAGGCCAGCGCTGCCGTATCCGGTTGTTCGCTGCGATCAGCAGAACTGAATGAACGCACCAGCTCACCCTGCGCATTTCGGATTTCAAGTTGAACCCGCGTAGCAGCTTTGGGCAAGTAATAATCCAAAGCGGCACCGTCTGGTGGATTTTGGCCTGCCGGTTCTTCGGGTGGCAGTGGTGTATCGCTGAACATATTGAAACGCACGCGAACAGATTTTTCAGGCTTAAACAGTTTGGCTTCGCGGTTATTCAGCTGTGCGAGTTGGCGCAGCGGAGAGAAGTTATCCAAGATCCAGATGGATCGGCCGTGCGTGCCCACTACCAGATCACGTTCGTGGATGACCAGATCGCGAATGGAAGTTGCGGGCATGTTCTGACGCAGCGGGTGCCAGGTGGCCCCGGCATCGGCAGAGAAGTAAACGGCTTTCTCAGTACCTGCGAATAGCAGACCGGGCTGCACCGGGTCTTCGCGCACCACATTCACCGGCTCATTCGGTAAACCCGCCACGATGCGCGTCCAGTTGCGGCCTCCGTCTGTTGTCTTGTAGATGTGCGGGCGTAAATCATCTTTTCGCAACGCGTTCACCGAAATGTAAGCGGTGTTGACGTCATGCTGCCCGGCATCGATCTGTGAAATTTTGTCCCACGAAGTGAGTTCTTCAGGTGTAACCTCGCGCCAGTTTTTTCCGCCATCGGTCGTAACGTGCACCCTTCCATCATCTGTGCCGGCCCAGATCACATCTTTGCTGAACTTCGATCCGGCCACCGAATAAATCACACCACGCTGCGGGATCGTAGGCTCTTTACGGAAGTCGCCCACACTGGCGGGTACCTCGGGATTGGGTCGCGATAAATCCGGGCTGATGACTTCCCAACTGTTCCCGCCCGTGTGCGACTTCCACAACACGTTTGTGGCAAACAGCAGCATGGTGTTGTCGGCCGGATGAAACAATACCGGTAGTGTGCGCAACAAGCGATACTTTCCGGATCTCAGGGCCTCGGGCGCTACGTTTTGCGACTGCCCGGTACGTTTGTCGAAACGCGTGAGACGCCCTCCGTAAATGATATTCGCGTCTTTGGGATCAGCCACAACGTAAGCGTACTCATCGGCCCCCACGCCCATCCAATCCCGAAAGGAAATCTGCCCGCCCGGACCGCGACTTGCTACACCAATGGCGCCACTCTCCTGCTGGCCGCCATAGACCCAGTAGGGAAACTGGTTGTCGGTGGAAACGTGATACAACTGAGCCGTGGGTTGGTTGTACCACGTTCCCCATGATTTGCCTGCGTTAACGGTCACCACAGCACCCTGATCGGCCGCAAAAATCATAATGTCCGGGTTTACGGGATTGATCCAGATGCGGTGGTAGTCATCACCACCCGGGGCGCCTTTGAAACTAAACCACGTTTTGCCGCCATCAAGTGATTTGTAGGACGCCACGTTGGCCGAAAAAACAACGTCAGGATTTTTTGGATGCACTTTCAACTCGGCAAAGTCGCTGCCGCGCCCAAACACACGGCCATCGGTTGACACGCGCTGCCACGACTCACCGCCATCTTCGCTGCGGTAAATGCCGCTGAGTTGGCGAGCATCCACTGTGGCATAGAGCCGCTGCGAGTTGCCGGGTGCAATGGCGATGCCGATGCGGCCAAGGCCCTGTTCGCCAGTAGGTAAACCAGTCGTTAGTTTTCGCCACGTGCTGCCGCCATCGGTGGACTTGTACAAGCCGCTATTGGGTCCACTGAACGACCCGTTCTCCCACGGGCCTTCGCGGTGTTCCCACAAATCAGCATAAACGGTGTTGGCATTGTTGGGATCGAGTTCAACCTGAATGGCTCCTGTATTAGCATTGAGGTAGAGCACTTTTGTCCACGTCTTGCCGCCATCGGTGGTGCGAAACACCCCGCGCTCCTCATTTGCTCCGTACGGGTGACCCAGGCCGGCAACGAAGACTATATCCGAATTGGTGGGATGTACCACCAAGCGGCCCACCTGCTGAACATCTTTGAGGCCCACATGCTGCCAGGTTATGCCACCATCGGTGGATTTAAAAATTCCCTCGCCAATGGCCAGATCGGGGCGGTGAAGTCCCTCGCCCGTTCCGACATAGACGATGTTGGGATTCGAGGGCGACACCGCGATGTCGCCAACGGAGCCGGTGGATTCGCGATCAAAAATCGGGTGCCAGATGCGGCCATAGTCGTCTGTCTTCCAAACGCCACCGTTGTTCACCCCCATGTAAAAAACACTCGGCTGCGATGGCACACCCACGGCACCCACGGTGCGGCCCGCCCGAAACGGGCCGATCATGCGCCAACTGAGGTCCTGATAGTGGTCGCGGGGTATGTTCTGTGCGAATGCACCGATAACAAAAAAAGGGATGAGCAATGCAATGCTCATCCCCTGACGAATAATTTTACTCATGAAACAGATGAAATAATTTAAATACTGCGGCCGAGGCTTACGCCCTCCAGATCCGGTTGTTTATTAAAGGGTTGGTTGTAAAGGCGCTTGCCGGTTGCTTTGAACAGGGCATTTGCAATAGCGCCACCGGTAGGCGGCAACGCAGGTTCACCCAAGCCAGTGGGGTCAATGCCGTTATCAACAAAATGAACATCAATTTCCGGCACTTCTTTGAAACGAATGAGGCGGAACGAGTTGAAATTGAGTTGTTCCGCTGCCCCATCTTTGAACGTGAGGTTACCAAAGAAAGCATGGCCCATGCCATCCACAATACCACCTCGCACCTGTTGCTCGGCACCTGATTTATTCACCACGATGCCACAGTCGGATGCAGCAATGATCCGCTTAACGGCAGGTTTGCTACCTTTGATTTCCACTTCGGCCACTTGCGCCACGTACGAGCGGTGCGAAAAGTAGACGCTGAAACCCTGAGCTACATTTTTCTTCTTTCCCCATTGGGCCTTCTCGGCTGCTAATTGAATTACCGTTTTCATCCGGTCAATGTCGTACCGTATCTCACCAACCGGTGATTTCTTTGCCCGATCCAGAAGATCGAGCCGGAACTGTACCGGGTCTTTCTTGGCTTCCACGGCAACCTCATCGAGAAATGCCTGTTCGGCAAACGCGAGGAAATTCGTTATCGGGGCACGCCACGCACCCGTGGTGATGGGTGACTGATGCTCGATGGAGTCGATCAACAAGTGGTCCACCGCACCGGAAGGGAAGTTATGCTCCCGCGTAGGATTTCCGGAATTAATGCCTACGCCACGCAGTTTATACCCAATCAGGTTGCCGTCTTTATCCAGCGCAGCTTCAAACCGATAACGCACAGCAGGCCGGTAGCTGCCGCCCCCCATATCGTCTTCACGGGTCCAGATTACCTTGACGGGAGCTTTAACCAGGCTTGACAACTCAGCCGCTTCGACCACATAATCGGCTTTCAGTCTTCTTCCAAAGCCACCGCCCAATCTCGTCAGCTCAAGCGTAATTCTGTCTGGTGCGATACCCAACAACTTGGCCACCTCATTTCTGGCCATGTCCGGTGTTTGAGAAGGCCCCACCAACTCTACTCCGTCTGGCCTAACATGCGCGAAGAAGTTCATGGGCTCCATCGGGTTGTGTGGCAGGAACGGGCACTGGTATTCGCGCTTTATCACCTTGGCCGCTCCCGAAAAAGCGGTGTCTACATCGCCATCTTTTCTTCGAACCGTAGATTCCTTCGCGTCCAGCAGCTTTCTGAATAAAGCATCGTGATCGGGCGTGCTTTCAATGGCTGCCTCTTTCTCGTATTCAATCTTCAACAGTTTGCGCGCCTTGATGATCGACCACGTATTCTTCCCGATGACGGCAACATTATTCTTAAACTGAATGACATCCACGATGCCCGGAACCGCCTTGGCGGCTGTGCCGTCAAATGATTTCAACTTCATGCCAAATGAACGTGGGCGCTGAATCATGGCCGTCAACATGCCTTTGCGGTAAAAGTCAAGGCCGTACAACGGCTTGCCGGTGAGCATCGCCTGATTGTCTACGTTGCGTATCGGCTTGCCGATAATTTTGAAATCCTTCCGATCCTTCAGTTTAACCTCGGCCGGAAGTGAAATTTGCGATGCTTCAGAAGCCAATTCTCCAAACGTGAGTGAACGATTGTTGGCTTTGTCCCAAACCCGGCCGTTTTCTGCCACCAAGGTGGCTGAGGTCACACCCCATCGTTTGGCCGCAGCCTCGATCAGCAAATACTTGGCCGTGGCGCCTGCCTTACGCAAGCGCTCCCACGAATGGGGAATAGCACCACTTCCGCCCGTGAGTTGACGTTCGAACTTTTTTGTGTCGAGTGCAGCCTGCACAACGTACACCTTGCTCCAATCCGCCTCCAATTCCTCGGCAACAATCATGGGAAAGGAGGTCTTGATATTCTGCCCGAGCTCAGGGTTGGGCGAGAATATGGTCACAATATCATCGGGTGAAATGGCCAGATAGCTGTTGAAGTTCACAGCGTCTGACGCTCCCGCGGGTAGCAGCGCAATGCCGGCAGCCTCGGTATCGCTCCAGTTAAATCCGAGCACCAGGCCTCCCCCGGCCGCCACAGAAAGTTTGATAAAATCGCGCCTGCTGGTTCTGATGGTTTCCATGGCTTTTTATTTTGAGATTTTGGATGAGGCCAACACAATTGCTTCCTGAATGCGGTGGTACGTGCCGCAGCGGCAGAGATTACCGTTCATGGCGGTGTCAATCTCTTGCGAACTTGGCTTTGGATTTTTCGCGAGCAACGCGGCAGCCGTCATGATTTGGCCGGCCTGGCAGTACCCGCACTGAGGGACATCCACTTCATCCCAAGCCTGTTGCACCGGATGTGTACCGTCAGCCGACAGGCCTTCAATGGTGGTTACCTTTTTTGTACCAACGGTGGAAACGGGCAGCGTGCATGAACGAACCGCCAAACCGTTGAGGTGAACGGTGCAGGCGCCACACTGGGCAATGCCGCAGCCGTACTTGGTACCCAGTAAACCGAGGTTATCGCGTAGTACCCACAAAAGCGGTGTGTCAGGATCAGCCTCGGTGCGGTACTCTTTGCCGTTAATTTGCAATTGATAGCTGGCCATACGGTATTGTTTTAAAAACGGAAGGTAGCAAATTTTGACTCATCGGTCTTAGGAATTTATACCAAGAAATCAGGTGAGTAAAATACGGCCATCCTCCATGGTTATGGTACGGTGTGTTCGCGCAGCAAAAGCCATATCGTGGGTGACAATTAACATGGTTTGGTTAAACTCCTCTGCCAACTGGCGAAAAATTCCAAAAACAATTTCGCTGTTCCGTTTATCCAGGTTTCCGGTAGGTTCGTCACCCATAATGATGAGCGGGTCGTTGATTAATGCCCGGGCAATGGCCACCCTTTGTTTCTCTCCGCCCGAAATCTGGTTTGCAGCTTTCTGCGCCAGGTGATCTATTTCAAGTTGCTTCAAGCGGTGCATGGCCCGTTCAGCCGCTTCTTCCCGGGGGTAACGGCCCAGTTTCAGAGCAGGCAGCATGACATTCTCAAGAACTGTAAACTCGTTGAGCAGGTAATGGAATTGAAAAACAAAACCGATCTTTTCATTTCGCACGTGAGCCAGTTCATGGTGGGTCTTCAGTTTCATATTTTCGCCATCGATCCAGATTTCTCCCTCATAGTCAGTATCCATCGTTGATAGAACGTAAAGAAGTGTGGATTTGCCGCACCCTGACTTGCCCACGACCGATACAAATTCACCACGGGTGATCGTGAACCCGATATCATCAAGGACCTTCACGTCAATCGGGTCGCGAAAGTGCTTGGAAACATGCCTGGCCTCCAGTACGGGGATTGCCATATTACTTACCCCGGATAATGACCACTGGGTCCACTTTGCTGGCCTTTACAGCTGGAAACAAACCCGCGAGGTAGGTGGTCACAATCGAAAACGCCAAACCGATCAGATAGAACAGGGGGTCGTAGTTAATCGGGTAGGTTTTGGTTGTAGGAAGCGCCTCGGTGACAAACGGAATTTGGTCAATGATGGACGAAAGAACAAAACCAAAGAATAGGCCGGTTATCGCACCAAAGAAACCAATACCCAGCGCAATGATCAGGAAGATGAGCCGCACATCCCGCCCAGAAAAACCTGTTGCTTTTAGGATGGCAATGGAATCCATTTTTTCGTAGATCATCATATTGAGAATGTTGTAGATACCGAATCCAGCCACAATAAGCAATGTGACACCTACGGCATACGCGATTAAGGTTCGGATAAACGTGCCCGTGTCAAATTGTGCATTTGCTGTCTGGATATCTGCAGCCTCCGTACCAAAAAGAAGCTGGTATTCACGCGCAACGGACGGTGCGTCTTCAAGCCGGTTGAGCTTAACCTGAATATCGGTCATGTACGAGGGACTTTTCCCCAGAATCTTTTGCACTGTGGTGAGCGATGCGAAACTCTGAGTCTTGTCAAAATCCTGAAGGCCGGATTGGTACAGTCCCACTACTTTAGCCTGATATCGCTCACCATCCGGAGTGGTCAATTGGATAATATCTCCCAGTTCTACCATTAATCGGGCGGCTAACGGTTTGCCGAGAATAATGGTGTTGGGGAGTTTATGAACATCAGGTAAAGAACCGGCCACCACATATTCGCCAAAATGAAACAATTCTGCTTCCGCCAGCACATCAATGCCGTTGACAACACCCGTGATGTCTACATTACCAGCATTAAAGAAAACCTGGGCTGATGCCTTTGGCGAAACACCCAGCACTCGTTGGTCGCTTTGTATCGCACGTAAGATTGCTTCACTGTTCAGAATTTCCTCACGTGCTGTGCTTGCCCTCACTGAGTGTACAAAATGATGGTACCCGTCCAACTCCCTTACACGCTGGATCGGCAACACTTCAGATGGCTTAATCTCATTGTAAATTCTGACATGAGGTGTTCGATTGAGAATCAGGCTGTCAAGAAGTTGGTTAAGGCCAGTCATAAAACTGAGCAACGTAATAAACATGGTGATCGAGAATGTAACCCCAATAGCCGCCACGAGGGTCTGTTTCCATCGCGCCAGCATCAAGGACCACGCGATTTCCATGGTCAGCTTAACGTTCATGAGCCAGGTCTTACAACTACATCTTCCGCGGCCAGCCCGCCCAGAATTTCAACCCGCTGGTAATCGCGCAATCCAACTTTGACTTTGCGCAATTCATTGTTATCAAGCCTTACAGTCGAGTCCGACTCGAGAAAACTGCGCGGTAAGGTCATCACGTTTTCACGGATGGCGATAACAATATTGGCTTCCACGGTAAGATTAGGATAAAGCGAAGGCGGGGGCTCCACCCATTCTGCTTCCACCGTAAATAACTTAGATCGCTCGTTCATAATTGGATTAACGTGGGTGACCAGGGCCTCCCACACCCGTTCTGGATAACTGCTGAGCGTAACCACAGTGCGTTGACCGGGCTTTATTCGCACAATGTCAGTCTCATCAATTTGCAGTTCCAGCAAAAAGTGATCAGCCTCGCCAATAACCGCCACCGGTGTCTGTGGCGTCACTAATTCTCCCACCTCACGAAGGATAGCGTATACCCGACCATCCACTTTACTGGTAATGGTGAAATCCTGGGCTTGCTGCTCGCTGATTTCAAAATTCACCTTGGCTTGGCGGGCGGTGAGGTCAAGCTGACGGCTTAATTCGCGGTAGCGGATTTCAGCAGATTCATAGGCTGTGCGGGAATTCTGGTAAGCCAGTTGCCGTTGCTCCCACTCCACCCGAGACCCAACATTCTGGTTGATCAGGTTGCGTTGCCGTTCCATCAGGAGTGAGTCGTTAATCAACTTGCTGCGGGCAAAATCGCGACCAAGCCGCGCTTCGTTGAGCTTATCCAGGTTGCGTTTTAGTTCGGCATACTCAGCTGAAAGGCGGGCATTATCAGCTGTAAGCTTAGCCGCTATGTTTCGCAGCCGTAATATTGGCTGTCCTCGCTTTACTAAATCACCGTCACGTACCGCTACGTGCTCGACTATTCCTGTAACGGTGGCGTAGGCCTGGTATTGACTACGGCTTTTTACGATGCCCGATGCATATACCGACTCCGTGATGGAGCCCACAGTGGGCTTAATCGTCTCTTTACGTGAGCCGCACCCAGCCACAATAAGTAAAACGCATCCGCACAACCAACTGAGGGACGACACAAAAGTTTGCTTTAGCTTTTTTTGGTGCCCGAACTTGTCACAAACTCTTCATTGGCCAGGAGTATCGCATCCAAGTCCTCGCCTGGCAGCGCTATGATTTTCTCCGCTACCGGATCCCACTCTACTCTGCGACCAAGTTTATACGACAATCCGCCCATATGCGCGGTAATAGCTTCTTCAAATCCTTCATCAATTCCGCAACTGGGTTTTCCGCCATTGCGAATGCAACTCAGCCATTCACGTAAGTGGAGGAACGTTGAGTCCACTCGTTTACCATCGCGATAGGTCCACAACAGTCCTTTGTTGGCAAAGTACTTAGCCGTGGCCGAGGTGACCGCATCGGTGCCATGCGCGCTGGGATCATACTGATATACCGGTACGGTAGGATCAACCTTTCCCTCTTCAATCATTTTTTGAAAGCGCGTAGATCCCCAGTCAGGATAGATGGTCACCGCGTTGCCCAACTCCATGGAAGCATCATGCCCCATCAACACCGTGCCGCGGTCGAATGTATTGCCCAGCGTGGCACTGTAGACAAAAGTCATCCCCTTTTCTTTTCCCGCCTCCTGGCTCGAGCCAGTCGAGAAGTCCGGAAATTCCATATTGATCTGCATCACATCCGGTACATTACGGCCATCGCGGTGGGTATAAATGCCACCCGAAGCAGTAATAAATTTGGGAATTCCCATTTTCAGGATGCAGTTAATGCGATCGTAGTCGTGGGTCATCAAGTCGCCCGACAGCCCTGAGCCGTAGGCCCACCATTTGCGCCACCGGAAGAAATGCTCCTTGTTGAATTCAGCCTTAGGTGCTGATCCGAGGAAGCGCTCCCAATCAATGGTTTGAGGCGATGCCTCGGGATGAATGTCGTATTGCCACGCTCCGTTGTCGTCATTTCGATTTGTTGCGGTTACCACGAGCGACACGTGACCGAGGATGTTCTTGGCAATAGCATCCTGAGCCGTCAGGAAACTTTGGGTCTGCCGGTGTTGGTGGCCAACCGCCAGCACAGCTTTTGGGTTAGCCCGAACCGCATCGCGCAGGGCATACGTTTCCGCAATGTTGTGTGTCATGGGTTTCTCTACGTACACGTGAATACCCGCCTTGATGGCATCAATGGAAATGGGCGCATGCCAATGATCGGGAGTTGCAATGATAATCGCATCAACCTCACCACTGGCAATCAACTCTTCATGCGTGCGGTACCGCTTACACACATTACCGTTGCTGTTAAATGAACGCAGCGCCCGATCGGCCCTTACGTCAAACACATCGCAAACAGCGGTGAGTTTGACATTGAGGTTTTCCTGCTCAAGGAACTCCTTAAGGCGTGTATCGCTCGGATTTTCGGCCGAATCTTTTTTGCGTGCCTCCAGCCACTCCTGGGTGGGGAACCCCAACGCGCGCACCAGATCTTCGCCCCGCCCGCCAAAGCCGACAATGCCTACGCGGATCGGGTCTCCGCTCATGGGCCCGGTAGGTGGCGGTGGCGATGCCTTGATGTTAAGCGTCTCCAACAACGCCTTGCGTTCACGCTTGGCCTTGCCCGCAAAACTGGCCCCCGCAAACCAAATGCTGCCCAGTATCGGCACACCCGCGAGCCCTTTGAGCCAATCGCGTCTTGAAAGTTTGCTGAAAATGCTATCGTCTGCCATACAGTAGTCCGGTTAATTTTTTGATGTTGAGAATAAGCGCGCAATACCGAAATGGGTGTCGGTGGTGAGTTGCGCCAGAACAAAAAGAGCGGCCGCTTCAATCAGATTCTTGTTCACCAGCCAATAGCTGCCTTCACTTGGCCCTTGCGGCAGCCCCGGGAATGGCGGATGCGCCAGGTAATACAAAGCCAGCAGGCCGATGCCTACCCAGCAGCCCCATTTTGATTTGAAGCCAAGGACCAAAAGAACGCCCACCAGCATCAGGGCTACAATATTAGCTGTATCCACGAAGCCGATCAGGCTATCGCTGGCCAACCAACCAAAAACAGGTTGAAGAAAACTGGCACTGAGCAAATAACCCTTGGCCGTCCAGGTAGAACTGTACATTTTGATAACGCCTTCGTATAAAAAATGCCAGCCGATGAGCAGGCGGAGAACCACCAACCCATTTCGCGCGGCTGGTGATAAACTTTGTGTATTCATGAACGATTTCGTTTGGTTGTGCGATACTACGGCTGAAAGTAGCAAAAAAGAATGATGTGAGTCATGTTCGTATCCCCAAAAGGTTAAACAGATGCCATTGACCTTCTGGTTGCCGGTACCCGCAGACAAAACCAGGCAGTGCCCACGGTCGAGATGAAGAAGTAGGCCGCCACCATAGCGGTGGAGATATTCAAGTACTGCGAAGCTCCGAACCAATCGCCCCATGTGGCGATGATGCCCACGCCCAACATATTTTTGATCGACTCCCATACCCAGGCATTGGCATTACCATCCATAAGTTCGGTGTAGGCATACACACTTAAAAAAACGAAGAGCCCGTAGACAAAAATCCCCGGGCTGCCGATACTGGCTATAGTGGCAAACAAAAAGCTAATGAAGAATAACAGCATGGTCATTTGAAACCAGGTCCAGGCACCCAGGTAGCGGTGGTGGGCCGGGTTGTACTTCTCAAAGTGATAAACATCCTGAATCTTGTGTACGGGGAAGCGAGTTGCCACATCTGAAGGCCGCCACCCCAGCGGCATAAACCAAATGCGAAATTTGTCCAGCCAGTTGCCGGCATGCCAAGCATCCTTAATCAACAGCCAAAGGTGCATGAAATTGATCTTGATCGGGTTCCAGGTTTGAACGGGGCGGGTAACGCCATAGACCGGCTTAACATCGGCCAACTCAGCCTGAAACGTATCGAATAGTTTATCCCAAATGATGAAAATCTGGGAGTAGTTCTTATCGAGGTATTCGGGATTAATGGCGTGATGCACCCGATGATGGGATGGCGTGACAATAATTTTTTCCAGGAAGCCCATTTTACCAATATGCTGCGTGTGGTACCAGAACTGTGCAAAAAGGTGCAGGGGTGCCACCACGGCTATGACAGATGCTGGAACCCCAAGCAGAGCGGCTGGTAACAAGAAGATGGCGAAAATGCGCACAATAGACGAAATGCTTTGCCGCAAGGCACAGGCCAAGTTAAACTCCTCACTGCTGTGATGAATGATGTGGTTGTTCCAGAAGAGATTGTATTCATGGGCGATACGGTGCACCCAGTATCCGGCAAAATCTAACGCAACAAATGCGATGGCATACGTCCAAAAGCCGGAATCAATCTGGGTAAGGGCGATACGCCTCACCAGCCACTCATACGAGATGATGGCCACGCTAAGACCCAGTACATCTTTGGTGACATTGGTAATACCCGAGCTCAGACTTGAGATCATGTCCATATTGCGTACTGTATCGTTGCCCCTAAACCACCCGTACCATTTTTCAAATAGTACCAGCAACAAAAAAGCGGGCATCGCAATCAACAAAATCTTACCGTAGGCTTCCATTTGTCAAATCAAAACTACCGAACCGGTCCACGTCAGGCAAGTGGTTACAGTGAATAACGAACGGCCCGTGCCGCAGCAGTCGCCTTCTTCCGCGCCTCGTCAATACTGCCGGCTTGTGCGAGGGCCACTCCCATTCTGCGTTCACCTGCCACCTCGGGCTTGCCAAACAGGCGAAGTTGGGTATCCGCTTCCTGCAAAGCCTCGGCCACGCCTGAAAAAGTCACATTTTTCGAATGTCCTTTTACCAATATGACCGCGCTGGCGGATGGTCCTAACTGGCGGACAGCCGGTATCGGTAAACCGAGAATGGCTCGCACGTGCAACGCAAATTCCGACAAATCCTGCGAAATCATGGTCACCATGCCGGTATCATGCGGGCGCGGTGATAGCTCGCTGAAGTATACCGTATCCCCTTTTACAAAAAACTCAACACCGAAGAGGCCTACGCCACCCAGTTCATCCACCACCTGGCGGGCAATCTGTTCCGCTGCAGCGAGAGCCGGTGGAGGCATCGGGTGTGGTTGCCAGGACTCCTGATAATCGCCATGCTCCTGTCGGTGACCGATGGGTGCGCAAAATGTAACACCGCCTACGTGCCGAATGGTGAGCAACGTAATTTCATAATCAAAATCGATAAACCCTTCAACAATTACCCGGCCACCACCGCTGCGGCCACCCTCCTGCGCGTATCGCCAGGCATCCAGCACATCAGCCTCCTGGCGAACCACACTCTGCCCCTTTCCGGATGAACTCATAATGGGCTTGACCACACAGGGCAAGCCAATAGCCCTTACAGCCTGCGCGAACTCCTCATACGATCCGGCAAACCGGTAGGGTGAGGTGCGCAGTCCAAGTTTTTCCGCGGCCAGCGTCCGAATGCCTTCGCGGTTCATGGTTAGTCGCGTGGCCAGGGCGGTGGGGATTACCCGGAAACCTTCTCTTTCCAAATCCACCAATGTTTCTGTAGAAATCGCTTCCACCTCGGGAACAATGAACGTGGGGTTCTCCTGACGAACGAGTTTAGCCAGTGCTTCGCCATCCAACATGTTGATTACATGACTGCGGTGGGCCACCTGCATGGCGGGAGCATTGGGGTATCGGTCAACGGTTATGACTTCCACACCGTAGCGCTGAAATTCCAGCACCACCTCCTTGCCTAACTCGCCCGACCCCAGTAACATCACTTTGACGGCTGAGGATGTGAGTGGAGTGCCTATGGCGATTGGATACATATGATTTGCGTAGATTCGGGTTTAATTCTTTTGCAATTAACAGTTTGGCCAACAAGAAATCCACGTTATCCCAATAAATCAATCCATGGCATCCCTACTCGCTTCTCCACAGATTAAAAAGAATCCGGATTTATACGTCTTCCTTCCGCTTCTGTACACCGTTTGGTCGGACACCGTGCTGACACCCAGTGAAGTGGCCACGTTGGAGGGGTTGATTCGAAGCCAAACCTGGCTTTCGGATGAAGATCGGTCCTTACTTCTCTCGCAGATTGATCCCACCGACCCACCCGCTCCCGATGATTTCATGCAGTGGCGGGAAGAAATTCGCAGAGTGGCCAGTGACCCACGGCCAAAGCAAAGTTTAGTTGACCTGGGCATTGCGCTGGCGGCTCTACATGATGACGGCACAATAAGTCCACGATTGCTGGGAGCCAAAACTTCGCTTGAGAAAATTGAAGCCACCCTGGGGCTAATCAGCCACGAAGCCGTTTCCAACTTTCACGATCGCAGAAGCACGATCACCGCACAACAAAGCACGACTCAAAGTTTCGAACCCGTTAAGCTTACCGCCATATTGGATGGGAACCAGGCCGATCTGATCCGGAAGGTGAAGACGCTGCTGTGCGACCCTGAATTCAGTTATGTCGATCCCGGTGACCTTGGTCGCTACCGCGCCCAGGTGCTACGCTGGCTCAAACACCTGGCCGATCAAGGCTATGGCGCATGGGCCTAACCCGGTTAATTACGGTGGCAAGCCGATATGGCGGGCTACTTTACCATCATGGAAACACTGAGCTATCACGACCTCAGCATGGTGGTGAAATTTGGTGTACAGTTTGGGCTTTGGGGAATGAGCGTTTACTTCCTGGGCACTGAAAAGCATCATCAAAAGTATTTAGAGGACATTGGCTCACTGGAACTTCCCGGGTGTTTTGCCATGACCGAGACGCATCACGGATCGAACGTGCGCGGCATCGAAACCACGGCCACCTATAATCACCAGAATAAAACCTTTACCATTCATACCCCCCATATTCATGCCCGCAAAGAATATATCGGCAATGCTGCGCTTCACGGGCAAAAGGCCACCGTTTTTGCCAAACTAATTTTGGATGGAAAGGATTATGGTGTCAGCGCTTTTGTTGTACCCCTGCGTGACAAATCATGCAAACTGCACCCTGGGGTAACCATCGAAGATTGCGGCCGCAAGATGGGACTCAATGGAGTTGATAACGGATTGATTCATTTCAACCAAGTTGTGATTCCCAAAGACGACATGCTGGACCGTTACTCTTCGGTTAATGATGAGGGGCGGTTTGAAAGTCCCATCACCTCCGACAATCGCAGGTTCTTTACCATGCTGGGTACGCTGGTTGGAGGCCGGATCGGCATTCCCCGATCCGGGCTCTCGGCTGCCAAAACGGGGCTCACTATCGCGATTCGGTATGGCGATCAACGCAAGCAATTTGGACCGGAGGGCGGAGCGGAAGTGCCCATTCTCAACTACCGCACTCATCAACGAAGATTGATGCCCCTGTTAGCCAATGCTTACGCCCTTCACTTTGGCCTTCAGTATCTCACCGATCGGTTTTTGAAAAGATCGGAAGAAGAAATGCAGGAGATTGAGGCCCTCGCTGCGGGACTAAAAGCCTGGGCCACCTGGAACACTACGGCTACTTTGCAGGAGTGCCGTGAAGCCTGTGGCGGCAAGGGATACTTATCCGAGAACAGAATTGATGCCCTGAAGAACGACACCGACATCTACACCACCTTTGAAGGAGACAATACGGTACTGCTTCAACTGGTGGCCAAAAGCAGGCTTACCGAATTCAAACAGGAGTTCAGTAACATGAACATGTTCACCATCGTGAACTACCTGGCGGGTCAGGCAAAAACCTCCATCACCGAGATGAACCCCATAGCCGTTCGAAACACGGATGAGGAGCACCTGCTCGATCCTGAATTTCAATTGAGTGCTTTCCGCTATCGCGAGCGTGATATCTTAACGTCTGCTGCCAAGCGCCTCAAGCGGCATATTGATTCCGGAATGGATTCGTTTGATGCCTTCAACGTCTGCCAGCATCACCTGGTGATGGTGTCACAAGCCTATGTTGAACGAATACTGCTGGAGGAATTTAGGACTCAGATTGAGCGGGTGACCGATGCCGGATGCCGGGCTGTGCTGAAAAAACTTTGTGACCTTTTTGCCCTTTCCCAGATCGACAAAAATAAAGGCTGGTACCTGGAGCAGGGCTATATGGAAGGCGTTAAGACCAAGGCCATCCGCAAACTCGTCAACCAGCTTTGCTGGGACATCCGGCAAGATGCCGTGCCATTAGTGGATGCCTTTGACATTCCCGACAAACTTTTGTCAGCTCCGATAGCTGTGCGCTAAACAAAAAAAGCCCCGCGATGGCGGGGCTTTTTTTGTCATAACAACCAGAGGCTAGTCTACCTCAAGGCCCATTCCTTTCATTTTCTTTTTCAGTGTTTCCATTTTGGGGCCATAGGATTCATCATAGGCATAAAGATCGCCATAGACGCTCAGCAAGCCATACAGCACATTGTCATCCGTGCCCTTCAACTCGTAACACTTCTCCCAGTACGGGAGAGACTCGCGTAATTTATCGCCTATTTTCGTAAAAAGCTCTTTACGCTTTTTGAGATCCGCATCGGTTGATCCCGTAATCGCACCACGCTCTCTTCGAATTTCACCCACCTCTTTATAGCTAATGTCCGCGAGCATGGCATAAGAGTCAAAATCATCTTTATCGATTTTTATGGCATCGTTGAATGCTTTCTTAGCGCAGTCCATGTCTTTAATTTTGTTGCAAATGAAACCCAGGTTGTAGTAGGTTGACCGGTCAGCTCCGCCCGATGCGATCTTCTTTTCGATCGATGCTCTGGCCTCGGGCAAGCGTCCCATGTCATAGAGTATCGCAATTTCCGACTGCGAGAACTCGGCCTCATTCGGATACTTTTCCTTCGCTTGACGAATAACCGCCAATGCCTCTTCGTTCTTCTTTTGTGTGCTATACAGTGCAATCAACTGCTGGTAGGCCTCCTTCATGGTGCCACCGCCCTTGACATACGACTCCAGAAAACCAGCTGACTGCTCATACTCCTTCGCAGCGGGCCCGAAGTACGTTCCGGCAATACGCATCTTCAAGGTATCGGCCGGAGTGAAATACATGGAATACTTGATATAGGTGAATGCCTTGGTGTAGTCGCGGTCTTCTTCATAAAAACGAAGTGACCGATTGAAATAGCCGTTACCCAATGCATCATTCACCTCGGAGATCGTGTACTCGCGCTCAAAACCACCCAATGCCCCGTCCGGCAACTTAATAAAGCCTTTTGACTTGCCCTGATCAATTTCTTTCGATTTCTCAAACGCGGCCTTTGACTCATCAAACGCATTTGCGCTCAATGCCTGAAACTTAGGATTTTTGGTGGTATCCAACGCGGCATAAATTACGCCCTTCAGGTACCAGGCTTTGGCGGCATTCTTAGAGGGGCCGCCTTTCTTGGCATCCACCATAAACTCCTGACTCGCCACCGATACATCAATTATGGCCTTGGCTTCATCCAGCTTGTTAGACTTCCAGGCACCTTCGGCCTTTGAGAGATTCGGCTTGATTTCCTTTTGAGCCATCGCCAGGCCCGGCACCAGGAACAACAGTGCAACTAACTTTTTCATTTACGTCTGGTTAATTTTAACTTAGGTTTAGGTTTAGGTTCAGTTTTCGTTTGGTTGAGTTTCCGCAGCAGGGTCATCCATCTGCTGAATTTTTTCAACAGAACTAATGGTGTCGTCTTCATTAAGTTTAATCAGGCGAACCCCCTGCGTAGCGCGGCCCATAACCCGCAGCTCCTCTACGCGAATCCGGATGCTGATGCCCGATTTATTGATGATCATGAGTTCGTCATTATCGACAACTTCCTTAATGGCAACAAGCTTGCCAGTTTTTTCAGTGACATTAATGGTTTTAACACCTTTTCCGCCTCTGCGGGTAATCCGGTAGTCATCAATGGCGGAGCGCTTCCCATACCCCTTTTCGCTCACCACCAGCAGATTGGCATCTTCCCGGGTGATGCATACCATGCCAATAACTTTATCCTGAGCGGATTCGAGCGTAGCTCCGCGTACACCCGATGCCGTGCGGCCCATCGGGCGAACATCAGACTCATGAAAATGAACGGCTTTACCCTCGCTCTTGGCAATGATGATATGATTATTACCATTGGTCAGCGCAGCATCCAGCAGGCGATCGCCCTCATTGATGGTGATGGCGGCAATCCCATTCGCCCGCGGACGCGAATACGCCTCCAGTGAAGTCTTCTTGATCGTGCCTCTCTCCGTGCACAAAATCAGATAATTGTTATTGATGTAATGCTCGTCCTCCAGGCTTTTCAAATTGATCACCGCGCGAATCGTATCACCGGGCTGTATGTTCAGCAGGTTCTGAATGGCCCTACCCTTGGATGTCTTTGAGCCCTCGGGAATCTCGTACACTTTTTTCCAATACACCTGCCCGAACTCCGTAAAGATCAACAGGTAGTTATGAGCCTGGGCGATAAACAAGTGCTCGGTGAAATCATCCTCTTTGGTTGTCACGGCTTTGGACCCAACTCCACCCCTGCCCTGCGTGCGATACTCAGACAAGGAGGTGCGTTTGATATACCCCTGATTGGAAATGGTGATTACCATCTCCTCGTTGGGAATCATGTCTTCCACCGTAATATCTTCATCGCTATGAACAACCTCCGTTCTGCGGTCGTCTCCATAGCGCTCTTTCATTTCCGTAAGCTCGGCCTTGATGATGCCCATCCGCTTGTCTTCGCTTCCCAGGATTGCATTCAATTCATCGATCAGCGCCATCACCTCCTTGTACTCATTTTGGATTTTCTCGCGCTCCATACCGGTCAACCGCTGGAGGCGTAACTCCAAAATCGCCTTCGCCTGGATCTCGGTCAGGCCAAACTGAGACATCAAACCATCACGGGCCGTGTCGGGGTCGCGCGAGTTCCGGATAAGTTGAATAACCTCATCCAGGTGATCCAGTGCAATGAGGTAGCCTTGCAGAATATGGGCTCTGCGCTCGGCCTCAGCCAGCTCGAACTTGGTTCTGCGTATCACGACCTCATGGCGATGGTCAACGAAATGCACAATCAGATCTTTCAGGTTGAGCGTTTGCGGGCGGCCTTTCACCAACGCCACATTGTTGACACCAAAAGAGGACTGTAACTGCGTTTGCTTGAAGAGATTGTTGAGGACGATGTTCGGAATGGCGTCTTTCTTCAGATCGTAAACCACCCTGTAGCCATCACGATCAGACTCGTCACGTAGATCCGAGATACCCTCGATCTTCTTTTCGTTGATCAGGGCGGCCGTCTTTTCGATCATCTGCGCCTTGTTGACCTGATAGGGTATCTCCGTAACCACGATCTGGTCGCGTCCCGTTGCTGACGTTACAATTTCGGCACGTGCCCGCACGGTGATTTTGCCACGCCCGGTGAGGTAGGCCTCCTGCACTCCCGATTGACCGTAAATGATTCCACCCGTAGGGAAATCCGGGGCGGTAACATACTTCATCAATTCAGGGATTGTCAGTTGACGGTTATCGATGTAAGCAATGGTAGCATCTACCACCTCGCGCAGGTTGTGGGGTGCCATGTTAGTGGCCATGCCCACGGCAATACCGGATGAGCCATTAACCAGGAGGTTGGGGATTTTACCAGGAAGTACGGTGGGCTCCGTAAACTGGTCATCGTAGTTCGGTTGAAAATCCACCGTATCCTTATTGATGTCGGTGAGCATTTCTTCGGCAATGCGCCTTAAACGTGCCTCGGTGTAGCGCATGGCTGCTGGCGGGTCGCCATCTACCGAGCCAAAGTTGCCCTGCCCATCCACCATGGGGTAGCGCAATGACCAATCCTGGGCCATCCGCACAAGGGTGTCGTAAATTGAGGCATCACCATGGGGGTGATATTTACCCATTACATCCCCCACGATCCTGGCTGACTTTTTATAGGGCTTGTTGTAATTCACCCCCAACTCGAGCATGCCATACAGCACCCTGCGGTGCACCGGTTTCAGCCCATCGCGGACATCCGGCAGCGCCCGGGAAATGATGACGGACATCGAGTAATCGATGTACGCGCCTCGCATTTCGTCTTCAATATTGATCGGGATGATGCTTTGTCTTCCTGTTGGAAGTCCGCTTTCTTCTGCCACGTTTCAGAGGTGTTATAAAAGTTAAAAAAACCGGGTATTAAAACCAGTGTGCAAGGTAGGTTTTTTACTATCAAAAACCTCGAAAATAAAGCGGCTAATACAGGTTTTTTAAAAGCACCGGACGACTTGAAAAACCGTCTTCGATGTGTTTCAACTAGGGGTTGATTCTTCGCTTGTTCTTACCTTTGTACTTGATCAACGTAGGGCTGTTTTCCCCATACCCGGGATTTTGTTTTTTCCACAACGGGTGCATCCGGCTTCGGTACTCGCGATTGCCATGAGCATGGTTAATTTGAGCCTGACAGTTGCGGTGAAAACACCGGGGCAACTCGGGAATGCGATAGGTGACGCCAAAGTTCAGGTAGAATGCGTTCAGATTGTGTTTGAGGGATAACCCCGTTTCAGGCAGCGATATGCCGTAGTTTTTCACCTCAAACGAGGGCCTCGCGAATACCCGGAAATATTCACTTAAGTCGCGCTCCACGGTGACACCCAGATTGAAGAACAAACTCCGGTCGATCTGGGCTTTATCAAAGTTTTTACCCGGGTTATACCCGCCAAATTGCACGTCCGCAGTAAACAGGTAATCCCGAAAGCGGTAGAACGAACCTCCTGCTAAAATGAAATACTTGCTCATCATGCCCGAGCGATTGGCCAGCGTAAAACTGCCAATCTGGTCAGTAAAACTAATGGGCGAAAACGCGCCAACATTCATCAACTCTAATGAATAGCCTGCACCTACGCGGAAACGTTTTAAAAACTCTACATGAAGCGTAGCCTTCACCGGTATGTTAATGGCCCGGGCTCTAAAACCTAACGGTGGGTCGTCCGAGCTTACCAATAAGGGCGATGGCGTCAACGGATCTGCGTTGGTTTGCGATTGAGTCACCCAGTTACTGTAGCGTGTGCCGGGCACAGCACCAGCCTGAAAAATCTGTGGAGGCAGGTCAGTGCCTTGATAGACGCCAAAACCGGGAAGTTCGTGGGCAAAGTAGGTGCGTCCATATCCCAGGCTTAGGCCCCAATTGATTCGCGAGAGAATTTTGCGAAACGGAGAAACGCCCTTGCGATCTACATAAAACCGATCGAGGGGAATCACATCCTGCGCTTGCCCCAAGCTAATAAAACCGAACACGAGCAGCGTAAGGAGAATTTTAAACATCCAACAGAGTATTTAACGACAATTTTTAAGACCGGTACCGAACGGCAGATCTCTGTTCAAATCGGTGACTCCATCCATCGATAATGAAGTCCAGGTCCATCACAGATAGACCAAGTTCCGTTCACCATGAGTCTTTCAACTTTTAGATACTCTTTTAATTCTATTCGGATGCAACTGGCGATCAGTGGATTATCTTGCCGATATGTAAGCGCAATGTACATCTCCGGATCCCCAGGAAAAGACTCCATTACAAAAAAAACCTCAGCCCGCTCGGTCTTTCCGGTCGTTTTATCAGACCGAATCTTGACAAACTTGTTAGGCATCGAAAAATTTATCTCTTCCTGCCAAGGCATGTCCTCCCCGACCAGTGGCGGAACACTGGCTATGTTTCCTGACATTTCAACCAACTTTAGGGTTGTTGGTAATCCAGCCGGAAACACTGCAGAAAGCCTTGCATCGCTTTCTTCACAACCATACAAAACTACACCTGTGCAACAGACGACAGCGTTCACCAAAATCTTGAGAGTGCTCATAATCAACGATTGGGTCATGAAATTAACAATTTTCCTAGTAAGCAGGAAATCTACTTTCTAACGAAGCAAACGTGTGGAAAAGTATTTGACCCGGCCGCCCTTCATACACGAATTGGTGAACCACTTCCCCCTGCATACCGTCCAACGTGAGCGACACCGTGTTTTTACCTTCACCGAGTGGTAACCGCGAGTAATAGATGCTGTGGGGCAGGGTTTGCCAATTGCGTGTGTCGGCTCGTTCAGTAGCTGTGTTAATGGCACTCAGGATCGATCCCAGCATTTTATCCTCTTTGCGAACCTGATACTCGGCTGCCTTTTTCAGTGCTACGCGAATCAGGGCCTTACTAAACTCCAGACCCATACGCTGCTCCAGGCCTTTAAAGGCTATCTTATTGACGTTCTCCAGCAACTGCAGGTGATACGCCTCCCCTTGGTGGTGAAGCGTAGCTCCGCGAAAGAAGGTTGGTCGCTCCAGATAACGCGGGAAAGCAACGCGGAAAAACTCCAACGAGCTCAATCCCTGCTTATCCTCATCACTATATCCGTCCAGGCTAAAAGGAAAGGTAAGGCCCAGTTCGGCATTGGTGATGTAAGCCATATTGTCTCTCCTCGTAATGATGAAGGTAACGCCCCACTCCGTCTTGATGGGTGCAAGCCCATTGTGCCAGAAGAAAATCAGTTCTCCATGAACCGGTGGCGTGAACGAGTAATCGGGTAGATTAAATTTCTCTTTATAAAAAGCAACCTCATCCTCAAACCCGTTGAGCGTTGCCGTGCGCAGCACATCCAATTTCAATTGTTCGGGCATGGATTGCTGGAAAAGCGGTTCGTAGTCCTGCTCATAAATTTCAACCGCCTGGCGATACGCGATAAAGGCGTTGTTGTGGTCCCGATCGGTTTCGTAAAGAATGCCCATGAGCGTGTGCACGAAAGCATCGCGTTGGAATTTTTTTGGCGAGCTGTACCGATCCGCCAACTGTTGCGCCCGAATGTTCAGGCGCCTGCACTCGACCAGAGCTTCATCAGTCTTACCCATCTTGGCGAAGTTGAGTGCTTTGTAGTACAGAACAAAAAGGTGTTCATGGTCCTCACCCCGGTATTGAGTTATCGTGGGGTTGGTGAGATAGGCCGCAGCCTCATTCAAATAGTTCTTCCGGTAATCCTCTCCAAAGAGATACGCGCGCTCAAGAAACTCATTACTTTCCTCATAACGCCCCAGCAACGATAGCACCAATCCCTTATTGACGAAATACAAAAACTCTTTTTTGCCGCGGGCTTCATGTGATTGCCCCTGCAGGGTCAGGAGTGCCTTCTCCAAATCACCGGTTTCAAATTGCTGGTTGAATGTCTGGTTAGACTGATAATACGTGGCGCAAGCTTCCAGCGATAGAATGACTGCAACACCGCACGTAACCTGCCACCAGTTCATGGTTACTCAGTTGCGGATCTTTTTCTTGATCTCGTGCTGCCCGTACCACACGCGCCTGTTCGTTTCCATGTCGGTCAAAAACAACGTGGTCACGTAGTTAACTACCCGATCCTTTTGATAGACATCCGTCTCAGACGTCATTTCTCCAAACAGCATCAGGTCCGCACCTGTCTCCTCGCCCCAACGTTTCATGGTCTCGGGGCTGGCGAAGTCCTGTTGATTGGCTCGTTCTACTCTAAGCTTATCCCGAAAATCCCCGGATTCAATCAACTCGGCAATTCCGGAATTGAAAATGGCGAGCTCAAACTTCTTGATGTAGGCGTTGGCGTCAATGTGTTCACTTGTCCGGTTGCGCACCTGCCCCACAATAATGGCGGGTTTGCGCCCTTTGGCGGTGGCATATTCTTTGAAACGTTCACTACCCAGCAAGTCAGCGACCATCCTGTCGGCCACTATCCGCGAGTCGCTGTCATTCCAGCGACCGCTCAGGTCTACTTGCGTTTGAGGATCGACACGGGCAACCGTACGTTGATTACACGCACCCGAAAGGGTCAGAAAAATCAGAAAAAGATAGACGCGCATAAGAATGATTTAACAAATCTTCAGCCAGTTTATTGTTTCAAACGCGCGATGGTGTCAATTGGATTAGCTGAAGAGAAAACAAAATTTCCGGCCACCAGCACGTCCGCTCCGGCATCAATCAGGTCGCGGGCATTTTCCTGGTTCACCCCCCCGTCAATTTCGATGAGGGCATGGGCATGCCTATCCTGGATGAGTTTGCGGAGTTCACGGGTTTTGGCAAACGTATGGGGAATGAATTTCTGGCCCCCGAAACCCGGATTAACGCTCATCAGGCAAACCAGGTCGATATCGGCTATTACATCAGCCAGCAGGTGAACGGGCGTGTGCGGGTTGATGGCCACCCCTGCCTTGGCTCCCAGGCTCTTAATTTGCTGAAGGGTGCGGTGTAAATGCGGGCAGGCTTCATAATGTACAGAAATGACTTCAGCACCCGCCTTGCGAAAAGCCTCAACATACCGTTCCGGCTGAACAATCATCAGGTGAACATCCAACGGCTTTTTGGCGTGCCGGTTGATCGCCTCTGTTACGGGAACACCAAGCGAGATATTGGGCACAAAAACACCATCCATGACATCAATGTGAATCCAGTCAGCCTGGCTTTGATTGATCATGGTCACCTCTTTTTCAAGATTGGCGAAATCGGCTGCTAAAATGGAGGGAGCAAGTAAAGCCATTTAAAATCAGACGGGAAAGTTACAAACAATGACGCAACTTAATTCTTCATCAGCTTGAATACTACAGTCTCCTGGTTTGTCTGCACCCTGACCAAATACAGACCGCTCGTCAACGAAACCACATCGAGTTGAACGGGGTTGGTGCTCTGCCAATTGATTTCGCTCTCGTATTCCAGGCACGTTCGGCCCATCAAATCGGTAATGATCACTTTGACGGGCTGCTCGGGTTGATCCTTAAACGAAATAGTTAGCGGTGTATCTACCGGGTTGGGATACAACGTAATGTTATCGCGGTTGTCCCGGGCCAACAGGTAACGAACGGCCGCATAAAAGTTGGGAATTCCATAGCCCATAAATTGATCTGGCCGTGAGGCCATACTAGCCGAACCCTTAATTGCCTGAACCACGGTTGCGGATGTCCAGGAAGGACCGTATTGAAGTAATCCTCCCGCTAATCCGGCAACCAATGGACTGGCCAGCGAAGTACCCGATGCGGTTGACACATTACCGGCCTGATTGATCACCGTGGTGCCCGACCCAAGGGCCATGACATCCGGCTTAATGCGATTATCGGCTGTTGGCCCTGTCGAGCTAAACCCCACGCGCAGGCCTGCACTATTGACAGCACCTATCGCTAAGATTCCATCGGCATCGGCCGGAGGCGTGACTAATTTCCATGAAATAGCTCCCTCATTGCCCGCGGAACACACGACAATCATTCCCCGATCGCGGGCCATCGCGGCAGCCCCCGTCACGATTGCCCGATCTCCCGTGAGATCGGACTTGGCATAGTTCATAGCCGGGTGGTCAAAATCGTAATAACCCAGCGATGAGTTGATCACGTCAACTCCTGCACTATCGGCACGCTCGGCAGCGATTGTCCAGTTGTACTCCTCAATGCGGTATTCGCTGGCCACATCCTCGGTCAAAAACATCAGATAGGATGCGTTTGGCAACGCGCCTTGGTAGGCAGACGTTCGCGCTGCCAAGACGGACATAACCTCGGTGCCGTGATCATCACGCTCATACACGCCACTGCGGTTGTTGACAAAGTTATACGTATACAACACCCGGCTACCTGAAAAAAGATGTTGGAAGGGTGCTGTTGTATTCACGCCAATAAAACCACTGTCGAATATACCTACCCAAACGCCTTCGCCCCGATAACCAGAGGCGTGCATTTGGTCGATTCCAATTTGAGTCAGCTGGGTTCGTGTGGCTGCTCCCGAAGACGTGCCTTCCGTTGCCTCTCGATCGCGTTTGCGCTGCCGCCCCCACGAGGAGGATTTCGGACCAGGCGCGATCAACACGACCGAGGATACAATAGGCAGTGCAACCAACGCGACCCGCTGCGATTCCGTGGCTTCCACGATCACCCCATTTCGCCATCGCGAGGCGAACAGTACCGCTGCTCCGGTAGTTTGTACGGTGGAAACATAGGCCGGTGTAACCGGTAAATCATCGATCGTTACGGCCACCTGGTTGCGGCTGCGCCTTGCCAAACTCCTTTCCGATAGGTAATCACCGGGGGACGTGAGCGAATAAGGCGTATTAGCCTTGTCGCGGAATGAGACAAAGTACCGGTTGACCTGCGCAAACACCGGCATCGTCATTAACGTGCACAGAACTCCGGCCGGCCATCTATTCACGACCAAATTCAATTAATGCCATCTTCTCGACAAGGCCTTGTTTCACCATTTCTTTTCCCAGTCGGGGCGGATCAGTATAATACTCCAACTGGGTTACTTCGCGTGTCACCAATCCCACATTTTCCGCGTACACTTCGTGGCGAAGATCCCGGAAGACTATCCGATCGTCTAGTTCAGCCTGATCTACGCGCAGTGTCCGGGGAAATGATAATCCCGTAGACGTTTCGAAGGGCTCATTGAACGACACGACCCTGTACTCCTCCGCCTCTTCAGCATTTAAGGCATTCCCGTTCCAGCTTCGACCCTCGAATAGAGGGAAACCTAGTTTCACGTAGCTCACACCTTTCTGCTGTTGAACGGCCTCCAAGCTATTTTTCCGAATCAATCCGCTACCTTCATTGATCCAGGCATCCTGAGGCCGGCTACGCCTCGCCTGCTCAACGCGGTACGAGTAACCACCTTCTGCATTCAGCAGTGAGTCGGTAACGCGAAGCCGGATCTCAAATTGCACTGACGAAACACTGGTGGGCGTAGTCACGGTTTGTTCAACGGCATACGTCCAAAACAAACCGCCTGCAACCGGAAAAAACTGACTGCCGGACTGTACGGGGGCTGGCGGCTCATTCTCGCAGGCCACCAGCAGAACCAACCACACACCAATCCATTTTCTCATGATCGCCAGCAAAGGTACCGAAAGGACGTTATTCTTCTCATCGCAATACCAACCCGTTTACCGAAATTTGGCCCAAATCAATTGTCGCATTCGAGCTATGGCGCTAAAAGTAACCGTGAAGGTAGGAAACATCGTAAACCTGAGCGATGCCCGCTATTGTGCGGGCATGGGTGTGGACTTGCTCGGTTTTCCATCGACTTTGGCACTCGACACGTATCGGGACATCCGAGGCTGGGTTACCGGGCCACGTGTGGTATTGGAACTCGCCCCGGAGGAAACAGATGTGCCCAAACTTCTGGAGTCCTTTATTCCGGATCTGATCCTGGCAACGCCTGCACAGGCCGCTCGTGTTCCATCGTCTGTACCGGTGATCTTCAGTGGCACAGCACAAGAGGTCCGTTCGCTGCCTGACCACGATTTGAAGAGGGCCGCGTATTTTCAATTGAGTAACGTCAGTCTATCAGATTTGCCAGTCGTGCGTACCTTGACAGACATGGCACCCGTATTGGTTGAGTGGCCCGGTGCGACTGTTTGGGATCGACTGCTGCAATTTCCCAACTGCGGTCTCGCCTTGCAAGGTTCAGCCGAGGAAAAACCAGGCCTTACCGATTTCGACTACCTGAGCGAAATCCTGGAGACACTCGAAATCAGCGGGGAATGAATTTGTATTTGTCTTCGCTCAAGCGCATAATCCACCCCACGCCCAGTTTTTGTGACAACTTTTCAAGATAAGTATCCACCGACAAGGAACCGGAATAAATTTCAGAGCCCCAGATATTTCCAATCAGGTGTTCGCGTGTGATGACCTTGCGCGGATTTTGAGCGAGAAAAAACAGCAGGTCAAGTTCCGGGCGAGCCAGGGGTATCTTTTCGCCAGCCAGCACTGCAAGTGATTTTGTCCGGCTCACCTCTAGTCCCCCGACCTTAACCTCACTTAAACTTTTGCGAATCACAAAGTGCCGCTTCAAGACGGCTACTACCCGGTTTGTGAGTAACCGAAGGCCCACAATCTTTTCAATGAAATCATCGGCTCCCGCATTCAGCGCGGGCTCTTGTAGCAGAGTTTCTGAACGCGCAGTGAGGAAGAAAATGTAGGCCTCTTTAAACTTTTCCATTCTCCGGAACTGTCGGCAAAGGTCCAAGCCGTTGATGAACGGCATCATGATGTCCAGAATGATCAGGTCGGGGGAAAAACCAAGTGCTTCACCCACGGCCTCGCGACTGTCTTCCACCGTGCGTACCTTGAAACCTTCTTTCTCCAAATTGTATTTTAACAACGCCAGAATGTCGGCATCATCATCCACCACCAATACCCGTGTCTTGCTCATGACGTTTGCCAAGATGAGCATAAGATGTTATCTGAACTTTACAGGCGTATTAAATCAGAAAAGTTCTGCGAAATACTATCCCCTATATGACCCTTGTCATCAGGTGGTCTACGGCAGCACCTGCCACATCCGGGAAGAAGATGTCTAAAGGTTTAGCTGAATCAATCCAGGCCTCAATCTTTGGCAACTGCTTACGTTTCACTTTCTTCAAGACCGGCACCCCGAGTTTCTTCAACGCGGCCGCGTTGCAGTGCTGCTCATATTGGCTTTTCATGGGTACCACCATCAGCTTTTTGTTCAGGTGAAGAACTTCTGCCGGGGTTTCAAAACCAGCTCCGGTTAGCACCCCCTCTGCAGACAGCAGACTCTCGACAAACTCCGCACCGCTTACCGGATAAACCGAAATACGCCCGATGTGGTAAGGCTGCCGGGTGTGCTTCGAAAAAATATGCCAGCGCACTTTGGGCCATTTCATGAATAACTCCACGAGTTTTTTGTCATCGTAGGCAGGTAAATAGCACGTGTAATGCCCTTTGTTCGTGGTCTTGGCTTCTCGAATAATTTTCCGAACAACAGGCTGAAAAATATTTTTGTCGTACTCCTTAAAGTGAAAACCAACATATTTCTTCACCGGGGCATACTTTTTCAATATCCACTCACCGAATGGGTCTTGCCTTCGTGGCCGGGGCGATTTCTTTGACAATAGCGCGGCCTGATGACTGAGTCCAACACACGGGATATTTTTCTTCCGGCATGCCCAGGCCGTAATTGGCTCAAAGTCATTGACGACCAGATCATAGCGCTCGACCGGAAAGTTATTGATCTCATTCAGGAGGTCGCCCGACCTGTTCTCCACAAAAGTTTTGTAGAAATCAATGCCACCCCGCTTGCCAAAGTAGAAACTTAAACCCTTTGACGTGTACTTAACCGGGTAAGGTAATCTGACTTCCGCTTGAGCTCCGCTCACCAACAAATCCAGTTCGCCATACCGGCTCAATTCGGGGATGATATCGACCGCTCTTGACAGATGGCCATTGCCGGTTCCCTGAATGGCGTAGAGTATCTTCATTTTGCTTTGCCGGAAAGAAATTCCGAAACAAGGTCCTTAAAAATCTCATCATTATCCAGATCACCGCGCATGTGTTTCGGAAGTTTGATGTTTTGCGCGTACAGATCATCCTGATACCGATAAATGCGCCAAACACCCTGATGAAACTCGAGCGCGGTCAGGTTTTCAACCCAGTCACCGGAATTGAGATAGGTCACCTCGCCTTTGGGCGTCACAATTTTTCGCATTTCCGGATGATGGATGTGCCCGCAAACCACATAGTCATACCCGTTGGCAATCGCGATTTCGGCTGCGGTCTGCTCAAAGTTATTGATGAACGTAACCGCTTGCTTGACGCTGTCCTTCACCCGCTTCGATAGAGAAATGCGCCCGCGGCCCAACGACTTGGAAATGAAATTGACCGCTGCATTCAGCAGGATCAGCAGATCGTATCCGATAGCACCGAGCCGGGCAATCCATTTTGAGTAACGCATGGTGACATCAAAAACATCGCCATGAAACAGCCAGGCCCTCTTGCCGTTCAAGGCAATTACCTTCTTGTTCTCAATTTGAAAATTACCCAATCTGAAACCGGCAAACTTTCGCAGCATTTCATCGTGATTGCCGGTGAGGTAGGTAATCTTGGTGTTTCCTTTGGCGATGAGGCCGGTCAGGTGTTTGATCACCAGCATATGAGACTTCGGCCAATATCTTTTGCTGAATTGCCACATGTCAATAATGTCGCCATTCAATACCAAACGTTTGGGCTTTATGGTCTTGAGGTACCGAAGAAGCTCTTCGGAGTGGCAGCCATAGGTGCCGAGGTGAATATCCGACAAAACAACCAATTCAACCTCGCGCTTGCGCTTTTTTGCCATGTTTAGACAAAGGTAAGCCGCCCATTCAGGCCAAAGATCAAGAACTATGTTATTAAACTGTTATGCAGACGTGAAGGCAAAGCGAAGGTATTTGATGGTTTCACCTTTCGCGGCAAACATCTCCTCGTAGCGCGTCTTGATATCAAAGCACTCGGCCCGCAGATCAGACGAATACAAATCATGCGTGTAGACGAGGCCATGCACATCCGTACGATTCCGCAGCACGTCCAGGGTGAAATCAAAAAGCGGAGTATTGTCCGTTTTGAACCGCACCCATCCGCCTGGCTTGACCAGCCTTTTATACATGTCCAGGTACCGCGGACTGGTAAGTCTGCGTTTGATGTCGCGCTTGCGCGGTCGCGGATCAGGGAAGGTAATCCACAGTTCATCCACCTCAGCCGTCTCAAAGAAACTCTCGACAAACAAAATATCGGTGCGCAAGAAACCTACGTTAGTGAGTTGTCCTTCAACGGCCCAGGTGCTGCCTTTCCACAGGCGGTCTCCCTTTTTGTCGATGCCAATAAAATTGCGCTCCGGAAACTGTCGGGCCAGGTTCACGGTATACTCACCCCTTCCACAGGCCAACTCAACGGTTATCGGTTGTCGAGCTGGAAAATAGCATTCATTCCATCGTCCTTTAATCTCCTTAAAGATCTCCTTGCCTGGCTCCAGCACATTGTCACGCTGAGCCACAACTGCAAACCGTTTTAACTTTCCCTTCACGGCCGCAATTATAACTGATCCAATTCGGCTACTACAAACGTGCTGCCACCAATAAAAATCAGGTCATCCCCCCCGGCCGCTGAACGCGCAGCCGCCAATGCCTGGTTGACATCGGGAATGACTAGCCCGTGCAATCCAAAACCGGCCGCCTTTTCGGCCAGTTCGCGGGCGGGCATTGCGCGGGGAATTCGGGCCTCGCAGAAATAGTACTGAGCCTCGGTGGGCAACAACGCCAGTATGCCGGTGATATCCTTGTCGCGTACACTACCCCAAACGATGTGTAAATGGTTGTACTTCTGCTTCTGCAGTTGGGTAACTACTTCGCGAACGCCATCCAAATTGTGGCCGGTATCGCAAATAGTCAGCGGATAATCGGACAACCGCTGCCAGCGTCCTTTCAATCCCGTCAACTCCACCACACGTTCAATTCCTTCCCGCAGGTGTGCCTCCGAAATTTGCCAGCCTTGTTCGCGAAGCAGCAAAGCCGAACAAACCACCCCCGCTATGTTCTTGCGCTGATAATCGCCTTTGAGTTGTGGTATCAGCCGGAACGATGACTTTCCATCTATACCAATTTCAAAACCACCCGACACGTCAGTGACTGTGACCCGATCGGTGGCAAATGTGCAGGCCGAATTCAGTTCGCGTGCCTTCCGAATAAAGACCTCGTCCGTTTCAGGTTGATGTTCGCTGATGACGACCGGTTTTCTGGCTTTGATAATGCCCGCCTTCTCACCTGCAATTTTAGGCAGTGTATTACCCAGCATGTCCATATGATCCCAGCCGATGTTGGTGATAAGCGACAACTCGGGCTCTATGACATTGGTTGAGTCAAGTCGCCCACCCAGACCGACCTCCAGGATGGCGATATCCACTTTTTGTTCGGCAAAGTACTCTAAGGCCATCGCCACGGTTAACTCGAAAAATGAAGGACGAATCTCTGCAATCCAATCGCTCGCTCGCTTGGTGAAGCGAATCACAAAATCCTGAGAAACCTCGGTGCCGTTTACTTTGATCCGTTCGGTGAACGATTTGAGATGAGGAGACGTATACAAACCCGTGCGATACCCGGCTGACTGGAATACAGCCGCCAGCATGTGAGACGAACTGCCCTTGCCGTTGGTGCCTGCTACATGCACAAACTTAAGATTCCGGTGCGGGTTACCCAGCCGGGCGCAGAGGGCCAGGGTATTCGTTAAATCTTTTTTGAATGCCATCGAACCCACGCGTTGATACATGGGTAACTGGGCGTACAAAAATTCAACTGCCTGCTGATAGTTCATAAAATAGAAAAAGCCATTCGGGCGAATGGCTCTTCAAGTAAGGTCTGCCGAGATTAGTTCCCGAACTTCAAAAGCTTGAAGCCAACTGATATTTGAAACACCTGATTTTTGGCAGCCTCTACCTGAGAGTTATTGTTTATTTCGGACAAACCAAGGTTGTACCGGGCATCAAAAGTCAAGCCAAACGGTGCATCCCAGCCAGCGCCCAAACCCAAACTAAAGTCTGAATTCTTGTAAAGGTCTTTCACATCAGAGCTAGTTTGAGGGACGTTCGTAAGTGGATTATACTCTGATTCAGCCGATGTCAAGAATCCAAATTGAGGGCCAGCCTGAAGGTTTAGACCACCAACTAAATAGAGTTTCAGAATTACAGGAATATTCAAATAAGAAAAGTTTGAACTCAGATCCTGTGCGTTTACATTAACTGTAGATCCTTGTTGAGAGAATATCAACTCGGGCTGTATACCGATTTTTGAAATTTTTATAAGCGCGAACGCACCACCATGAAATCCTGTTTTACCGTCCCATGTTGCCGAAGGATCGCTTACATCAATTTTCGTAAAGTTTGCACCACCCTTGAGTCCGATGGCGAACTGAGCTTGTCCAAGAGAAGAATGGGCCAGCAAAACACTAACAACTAACAGACATCCGATAATCGACCTTTTCATGTGTATAATTTTAAGTTCTCAAGTTTGTTTTGAGTTCAGTAAAACAGTTTAAGAGAGTAAATTTTCATGTTCGTACTTTGCATCGGTGATTGCTCACCGAGCTTGTGACATCGGTTGGTGCTTATCCTGTTAAGGTGTCAATTTCATACGCGTGATTCCACAAGGGATGCACAGTAAAAAAACGACCTTTAGAGTTTTATGCCGTTGGTGCC
>Ga0209985_10000418_pt1 | contig 46793 bp, 44 predicted proteins | sample NOAtaG_FD_187305 | JGI IMG/M metagenome (GOLD analysis project Ga0209985, IMG submission 187305) | Freshwater lake microbial communities from Lake Erie, under a cyanobacterial bloom - NOAA_Erie_Diel6S_1000h metaG (SPAdes) (version 2) | ecosystem: Environmental > Aquatic > Freshwater > Lake ... | reverse complement strand
TGGACCTGATCGTGCGCAAGCCCGGCGTGCGCCTGACCGCCCTGGTGCCGAACGCGCGCGGCGCCGAGCGCGCCGCCGCGGCGAAGGTGGACATGATGGCCTCCTTCATCTCCGCCTCGGAAACGCATTGCCAGGCCAACCTGAACAAGTCCATCGACGCGGCCATTGCCGACTTCAACGAATTCGCGCCGATCGCCAGGAAGTTCGGCATCGCCTTGCGCGGCGCGGTGGCCACCGCCTTCGGCTGCCCGTTCGAGGGCGAGGTGAAGATCGACAATGTCCTCAGGATCATCGACGCCTACATGGCCGCCGGCGCGCGCCATGTCAGCCTGGGCGACACCACCGGCATGGCCACCCCGCCTGTGGTCACCCGCACGGTCGAGGCGATCCGGGCGCGCCATCCGGACGCCGTCATCGCGCTGCATTTCCACAACACCCGCGGCATCGGGCTGGCGAACGTGATGAACGGCCTGGACCTCGGCATCCGCGAGTACGAGTCGTCCTTCGGCGGCCTGGGCGGCTGCCCGTTCGCGCCCGGCGCGACGGGCAACATCTGCACCGAAGACCTGGTCTACCTGCTGCACGAATGCGGCTACGAGACCGGCATCGATATCGAGAAGCTGGCGGCGGTGGCGCGGCGCGTGCAGGAGGTGATGGGGCGCGAACTGCCGGGCCAGTTCATGCGCTCGGGTCCGCGCCTCAAGCTCTCGTCGCTGGCGTCGATCCGCCGCGCGGTGGGCTGAACACGAGTTCCCAAACCCCGCGACAAGACAGTTATTTCCGGAGACAGGCATGAAGGCAAGAAGAACGGTTCTGGCGGCGCTGGCGGCTTGCGCGGTGGCATCGGCCATGCCGGCGCGCGCGCAGGATTTCCCCGTCAAGCCGATCCGCATCGTCGTGCCGTTCGCGCCGGGCGGCAACGTGGACATCACCGCGCGCACGATCTCGACCCCGTTGGGCGAGCTCCTCGGCCAGCAGGTGATCGTGGAGAACCGTCCGGGCGGCGGCGGCATGGTGGCCACCGCCCAGGTGGCCAGGGGGCCGGCGGACGGCTACACGCTGGTGCTCGGTTCCTCGAGCTCCATCTCGGTGGCGCCGGCGGTGGCGAAGACCCCGCCGTATGATCCGACGCGCGACCTCGCCGTCGTCGGCCCGATCCAGCAGGTGCCGATCGTGCTCACCGCCTCGGCCCGCGTCGCGATGGCGAGCTACCGCGATTTCGTCGCGCAGGCGCAGGCGCGCCCCGGGCGCATTTCGGTGGCCTCCGCGGGCACCGGCACATCCAACCACCTCGCGCTGGAACTGCTGATGAAGCAGACTGGCCTGAAGGTGATCCATGTGCCCTACAAGGGGTCTGGCCCGGCGCTGGTGGACCTGGTGGGCGGGCAGGTGGAAACCATGATGGACCAGCTCACCGCCTCGATGGCGCACATCAAGGAAGGCCGGGTGCGGCCCCTGGCCGTCACCACCCGCAAGCGCTCGGCGCTGCTGCCGGACGTGCCTTCGCTGGCCGAACTCGGGTTGGCGGACTATGATGTCAGCACCTTTACCGGCCTCTTCGCGCCGGCCGGTACGCCACGCGCGGTGCTGGACCGGCTCGCCGCGGCGCTCGCGCGAACGCTCGCGCAGCCCGCGATCCGCGAGCGCTTCGCCTCGCTGGGGGTGGAAATGATCGAGCAGGACGCGAAAGCCTTCGATGCCTACGTGAAGAAGGATTTCGAGAACTGGCGCAGCGTCGCGCGCGAGGCCAACATTTCCCTCGAGTAGGCGGGCGGCCTGCGTTCAGGGCCTGGCCAGCGGCTTGTTGGAAAACCAGGCCAGCTGCTGGGTTTGCGCCAGCAACGCGCCGGTCTCGCTCCACACCAGCGTGTCCTGGTCGAAGAAGCCGTCGCTGCCGGAGGCGCAGCGCGATTGCAGCAGCACATGGCCGTCTCCCGCGCTGGCCAGGCCGGCCGCGCCGGTGCGGAAGAAGACGTTGTAGGCGACGGTGGTGATCAGCACCGGATGGTCCAGACGCAGCCAGATCGAGGGAAACGGCGCGTCGCAGATGGCCGCGATCGAGCGTGCGTCGTAACGACGCGGCTCGGCGTCCCTTACCCACAACAGCGAGTTCATGTCCGGCGCGGACTGGAACATGGGGCCGCTGGCCATGCGGAAATCGTAACGGGCGAGGAACGCCGGGGCGCCGAAGGGACGCGGTGGCACCTGCGGCAAGGTGGTGGCCGGCGGCACTGGCGGCATCACCGCATCGGTCAGCGTGAAGGTCTCGCGCCAGCCCGCGAGGGTGACCGTCGCATGGGCGCAAACCTGCGCGTCGCCGCCGTCCTCCGGTGCCTGCCGGATTTCGCTCTGCCAGAACGCGGTCGAGCGCCCCTGGCGCAGGCGGCGGGTGTGGATGGAGAACGGCGCCTGGCGCAGCGAGCCGATGAATTGCGCCTGCAGCGACACGGGATCGCCGCGCGCCTCGTCCTCACTCAATACCGCATGCAGCAGCATGGCCGCGAGCCATCCGCCAAACGGACCGATGCTGTTCCAGTAGAGCGGGCTGGAAGGGGAATGCCAGACGTTCCTGCCCGCCGGCGTGATGGCCAGCGAGCGGTCGAGCGGATGCGCGGGGTGCATGAAAGGACTGGTGCCGCATGAATCAACAGGCCCACAGTTTACGGGAGCGCATGCGGGGTCCGGCCCATGGCTGACGGCAAGCCGGTAAACTGACCGAAGGCAAAGGGCACGAGACTGCGGAACAGCGAGCCTGGGTGCGCCCGAATCCGGCCTTGTCAGGCTGGCGCGCCGCGCCGCGAGCGAAAAGTTCGCCGAGCGGCCGGTTCTTGACAGCGATGACCCCGCGGCACTGCCGGGAGAGCCCGGCCGGCCTGGGCTCGTTTCCCGGCATGGTGGCGCCAGGGTGGTGTGCGCCGAGGGCAGTTTCACGAAATTCGAACAGGAAAGACAAACGACATGAGCAATACCCTTCTACCCACGACCGTGGTCGGCAGCTACCCCCAGCCAGACTGGCTGGTCGACCGCGCCATGCTCTCCAAGGGGGTGCCGCGCGTGAACATGCACGAGCTATGGCGCATCCCGGCCGAGAACCTCAAGCAGGCGCAGGATGACGCCACCCTCCTGGCCATTCGCGACATGGAGCGCGCGGGTATCGATATCATCACCGACGGCGAAGTCCGCCGCGAAAGTTATTCCAATTATTTCGTCGCCGCGCTCGAAGGGGTCGATGCCGATAACCCAGCGGTGATCGTCAACAAGGCCGGCCGCGAAACCCGCGTCCCGCGCGTCACCGGCCCGATCCGCCGGCGCGGCGCAGTGGAGGTGCGCGACCTGCAGTTCCTGCGCGCCAACACCGACCGCAGCATCAAGATCACTCTGCCCGGCCCGTTCACCATGGCGCAGCAGGCCAAGGACGAGTACTACGGCGACCTCGAAGCCATGGCGATGGGTTTTGCCGAGGCGGTCAATGCGGAGGTGCTCGATCTCGCCGCCGCCGGCGCGGACGTGATCCAGATCGACGAACCCTGGCTGCGCAACGATCCGGAAAACGCCAAGCGTTTCGCAGTGAAGGCGATCAACCGCGCCCTGCAGGGGGTCAGCGTGCCCACGGTGGTGCATCTGTGCTTCGGCTATGCCGCCGTGGTGCCGGGACAGAAGCCCACCGGCTACTCGTTTCTCACGCAACTCTCCGATAGCACGGCCGATCAGATCTCGATCGAGTGCGCCCAGCCTGCGCTCGAACTGGGCATGCTCAAGGACCTGTCGAACAAGAAAATCCTGCTCGGTGTGATCGATCTCGGCAGTCCCGCGGTCGAAAGCGCGAACGATGTCGCTGCGCGCATCCGCAATGGCTTGAAGCATGTCAGCGCCGAGCGCCTGATCCCGGCGCCGGACTGTGGCATGAAGTACCTGCCGCGCGCCACCGCCTTCGGCAAACTCAAGGCGCTTGCCGAAGGCGCGGCCATCGTGCGGCGCGAGCTGTCCTGAACGGCCGCGACCGCCGGCGCAGCGGGCCTGCATTCCCCGTGTGCGGCCGGGCGTTCGCGCGGATTCGGGTGCGGTCGGCGTGACCGGGTCTGCGCGAGCCCGCCTGCGCGTCGCTCTTGTCGCGGCGACGGTGCTCAACCTGCCGTTCGGCACCATCTATGCCTTCAGCGTGTTCCTGAAGCCGATGGAAGCGCTACTGGCGGTTTCGCGCGCGCAGATGTCGGTGGTGTTCGGGTTGGCGACCATCACCCTCACGCTGGGCATGAACCTGGCGCCGCGCCTGTATCGGCGCTGGCCACCGATTGCGATCGTGCTGGGCTCGGCCATCGGCAGCGCGGCGGGGCTCGCCATCACGGCCGGCGCGCAGGGCTATGCCAGTTTGCTGGTCGGCTATGGCCTGATGTTCGGCATCGGCGGCGGCATCTGCTTCATCGTCATGCAGCAGGCCGTCAACCAGGCCGCCGAGACCACTAGCGGGTTGGTGAACGGATACCTGGTGGCCCTGTACCCGCTCGGGGCCATGCTCGGTGCGCCGATCTTCGGCTGGGCGATCGAGGTCTACGGCTTGCGCGCGGCCCTCGCTGGCCTTGCCGCCACGGTGGCCACCACGGGCATGATCGCCGCGGGCATGCTGCACGTCGGCCGGATCCGGTTGCATGACCCGCACGCTGCCAGCGGCGTCGCATCGGCAAACGAGCGCGGCGTGTTCGTGCGGCTGTTCGTGGTGTTTTTCCTCGCCGCCGCCGCGGGTCTGACGGTATTGAGCCAGGCAGCGGGTATCGTGCAGGCCTATGGCGGCAAGTCGGCCCTGGCGCTGGGTGCGACGACTTTCATCACCGGCGCCATCGCCGCGGCGCGCACTGGCGGGGGGGCGCTGGTGGATCGTTTCGCGGTGCCGCATGTCGCTTGCGGCGCGCACCTGTGGTCCCTGACCGGCGCGCTGTTGCTGACCCTCTGGCCGGGTCCGCTGATGTCGGTGGCGGGACTGGCCATGATCGGCATGGGCTACGGCTTCGTGTCGGGCCTGACCGCGGGCGCGATTTCACGCTACTGGCACCGCAACCTGTTCGGCCAGATCGCCAGCCGCATGTACATCGCCTGGTGTGTGGCGGCCATCAGCCTGCCGGTGCTGGCCGGTTGGCTGTTCGACCGTACCCAGGGGTATTCGGCCGTCATGATGATCGCGGCGCTGGTCAACCTGATCGGCATCGTCGTGGCATGGCGCCTGCCGCGCGCCTGAGCCCCGGGTCTTGCATCGGCAGACAGGGCGCGCCGCATGCCCGATTAGGGTGCATCGCGAGGCGGGCCGGGGCATCATTAACCGGCCATCCCCGCAACGCCCATTTCTTGAGCAAGGTACCGAAAGCCATGTGCATCAAGCCCCGACGGGCCCTTCACGAGCTAGCTACGCACAGGTTCTGGGGATAACTTCGCGCCCTTCGGGCAGCGCGGCGCCTTACTCGCGGGGCGCGCGCTCGCCAGAGGCGCAACACGTTGCCTGCGCTGCGCCGCCGCAATCCGCGCTACTTCTTGAGGCGCTCGTTCTGCGGGAACAGGTAACGCTTGGCTTCGTCGTCGTTTTCGGTCTTGAAGGCGTGCCGCGACTTGATCAATTCGGTGCGCGACACCGCGGGGCGGGCATTGATCTCGTCCAACAGGCGCTTGACCTGCGGATATGTGGCCCAGGTGGCCTCGCCGGTGCCGAGCACGAACGGCACCAGGCGTGCCCAGCCCCAGAAGGCCATGTCGACGATGGAATACTCGTCGCCCAGCATGTAGTGCGAGTTGGCCAGATGCGCCTCGATGATCTTCCAGTGGCGATGCGCCTCGAAGTCATAGCGATTGAGCGCGTACTCCTTGGGCTCCGGCGCGGCCACGCGGAAGTGGACCGACTGGCCCGAGAACGGACCGATGCCGCTGGCGATGAACATCAGCCAGGACAGCATGTCGGCGCGTGCCGGGCTGGCCGTGTCAAGCGGCACGAAGCGCTTTTCGCGGTCGGCCAGGTACAGCAGGATGGCGTTGCTGTCGAACACGCGTACGTCGCCGTCGACGATCGCCGGCACCTTGCTGTTGGGGTTGACCTTGACGAAATCGGGCTTGAACTGGTCGCCCTTGCGGGTATCGACGGGAATCGCCTCGTACGGCAGGCCCAGTTCCTCCAGGAGCAGGGCGACCTTCATCGGGTTGGGGGCGGTGTTGTAGTAGAACTTCAGCATGGTGTGGAGGCTCGGTGAGGGTTGTGCGAAATGCGTTGTGATTGTATCGACTGTCAGGTGCGGCGCCACCGACATCATGGGGCGCGTCGTCGCCCAGCGGCTGGGCGAAATCCTCGGCCAGCAGATGGTGGTGGACAACAAGCCCGGCGGCAACACCGGCATCGGCGCCGAATTCGTGGCCAAGTCGCCCGCCGACGGCTACACGCTGATGTTCACCAACGACGCGACCTTCATCTTCAACCCGGCCCTGTTCGCGAAGCTGCCGTACAACATGACGCGCGATTTCGTGCCCGTGGCCACGGTGGCCTACCTCAATCTCGGCATGGTGGTGTCCGGCAGCCTGCCGGTCAATACCTTCGCCGAACTAGTCGCCTACACCAAGGCCAGGACCGGCACGCTCAGCTACGGCTCGTTCGGCGTGGGCAGCCAGCCGCAAATCATGGGCGAAATCTTCAAGAAGCAGACCGGCACAGACCTGGTCCATGTGCCGTACAAGGGGTCGGCGCCCGCCGTGGCCGACGTGATCGGCGGGCAGATCCTGTTCACCTTTCCCGCCATTCCGACCGTCCAGGGCTTTCTCAAGGCCGGCAAGGTGAAGATTCTCGCCTTATCCGGCGACAAGCGCTCCGCGCTGTTGCCGGATGTGCCGACTTTCGCCGAGGTGGGCATGAAGGACATGGATATCGGCGCCTGGTACGGCTTTTTCGCGCCCGCCGGCACGCCCAGGGAGGTGGTTGCGCGCCTGAACGGCGCGGTATCGACCATGCTCGGCAACGCGGAATTCGTTGAAAAGCAGCTCACGCCGCAGGGCATGCTGCCGATGAACAACTCGGTCGATCAGATCAATGCGCTCATGAAGAGCGAGGCCGAGCGCATCGGGCGCATCATCAGGTTGTCGGGGGCGAAGGCGGAGTAGCTGTCGCAGCCTTTGTGTAGCGGCGCGGGAACGGCGCCGTTGCGTTCCCGCGCGCCACGGCGACCCGCCTCTCCGGCGTGAAATCGCGGATCGCCAGGCCATCGATGGTCTTTTTCATCATGCCCACCGCGAGCGGAAAATCGCTGCCGTAACGGATTTGCGTTGGCGGCACGAACTTCCCCAGGGCGGCCAGCGCAGGTGCGTTGGCTGACAGCGCGGTGTCGCAGTATCGGCGCGTGAGCGCCCGCAGCGCGCCTTCCTGGATCAGCTTCGCGAATTCCTCCTGGGCTTCCAGGCTGCACATGCGGTTGCCGCGATAGGTCACGGCCCCGCCGGGATGCGAGAAGATAAGGCGGATGTTCGGACTGTGCGAGAGGGTGCCGCTTTAGAGCAAGCGCATTGCCGTGCGGGTGGTCTAGAGGACGAATGCCATGGTCGAGGCCGGAATGCCTGGCGGCAACCCCTTGCTTGCATCCAGGGCCGTCAGGGGGCCGACCCCGCCGGACATCACCAGGTCGATACCTGGCTCAGTGGCGGTGCGCCTCGAAGCCGTAGCGGTTGAGCGCGCACTTGTTAGGCGCTGGCGGGGCCACGCGAGAGTGGACCGCCTGACCAGACAACGGCCCGACGCCGCTGGCGATGAACATCAGCCAGAAGAGCATGTCGGCGCGCGCCGATCGCCGCTCGATTGCCGCGCTAGCCTCGCTCCTTCTCCAGGGAGAAGTACAGTTCGCTTCCCAGCGACGGGAAGAGATTGCCGAATGCCAGATTCAGTCGCAGCCACAAGCGCGATCGCTCGATGGGATGTCCCGATTTGCGCATGAAGAAGGCCCCGGACATGAATGTGACGTCGACCCCGGCCGATTCGGCGAAGGCGTCGACCCGTTCCGGGCTGATGACACTCACGTGCCCGAAGGGCGCGGCGCGGCGTCTGAGCCGGCGCTCGTAGCCCGCATTGGCGACCAATGCGGGCATGGTCGGGCCGCCCGCGAGGAATACACCGTCCGAGGGAAGGTAGCGCAGAAAGGCGCGCATGGTCGCTTCAGGCTCGTGCAGGTGTTCGAGCACGTGCAGGAAGACCATGGCGTCATAACGGCGCTCAAGCCGGGGGTCCGTGCCGCGGTCGATATCGAGGGCTCTGACACTGTCGTAGCCGACGCGTTCGACCCACTCCGCCTTCGGGGCCACGTCGATCGCATCCCAGCGGTCGACGATCGGGTTCCGTACGCACCCGTGGTTCATGAAAGCCAGCATTTGCCCGCGGTCCATGCCGACCTCCAGCACCGCGAGCGGGCGGCCCAGCCGGCGGGCATGCCTTTCAAGCTGGCTGCGGATGAACCAGTAGCGCAGGTGCCGAACCGGATAGCGCGTGACCCGGTGCGCGTCGTCGCGATAAAGCGTTCGCATCGTCTCGATCGCTTCGAAGGAGTCCAGCGGCCAGAGCGCCGGGGTGAAGCGGCTGCCGGTCAGGCTCATGATATGACGACCAACGGCGTGAGCAGGCAGGCGACAGCGGCCGAGCCGATCGCCTCGCGATGACCGCCGCGGCGCCAGGTGATGACCGCTATGAGGCTCAGGAGCATGATCAGCAGGGTCGTGGCGTGGCAGGAGGTGATGCCGGTGAGCATCGCCAGGCCCGCGCCGGCCAGGAACAGGCCGGTAGCCTGTCGCTGGCGCAGTGAGAAGCCCGCCATCTCGAGAAAGCGCCGGGTTGCGAAATTTCCCGTCAGGATCAACGCTGCGGCGAACATGAGCAGGTACGGCAACAGTTTGTCCAATAACATCAGCGCGGCAAGCCACATCGTCGAAACTCTCCAGGATATGCGAGGTTGTGTTGCGTGCCCCTGATGCCTGACGGCACGGAACGGCTCCACGTACCTTCGGGTGGGGGGCGCAGCGTATCGTAGCGTGCGCCCCAGGTTCGCAGCAGGCGCTCGGGATGGAACCGGTTGCTTCAGAGACGGTACTGCAATCCGGCGGTGAGATAGTGGAACCGCGCGAAGTTGTACTGGCTGCTGCCGTCCACCCCGCCGTCCAGGAGCCGCACCCCGGCGAAACCTGAGAGCCGGTCGCCGAGGTCGTGCACATAGCGCAGGGAAGCATCGATGGCGCGGCCCCGTCCGCCGGCCAGCGCATCGCCCTCGAAGGTGATGCGCGAGCGGTTCCCCAAGCGCCGTTCCGCGTAAAGGTGGAACAAAGGCACGAAGCCGGTATCGCTGCGGGTCGATGACACGCCCCCCTGGGTCAGCGTGATCTCGGCGTCGCGGATCTTGCCGGTCACGCCGGCTTTCCAGGTCCAGGGGCCCGCGTCGTGAAACGTGTAGCGCCAGGTGGCGCGATAGGAATCGAATCGGTATTTCGCCGTGACGCCTCCGGCGAGAAAACGCTGGCCGTTGAAATTGACGGCCTGGTCGAGTGTGCCGGATTCCTTGATGCCGAACGGCGCGGCGACCAGGCGCAGTTCATGGCGCGGCGCCAGGCCGGTTGAGAACTGCAGCCTTGGCGCGAGGAATGGCCCATCGCCGGTGATGCGGTCGAGACCGAAGCGAGTTCCTCCTGCGTCATTCGGAACCTGAACCTGGTTGCGGTCCTGCCAGGCGGCGCCGATCTCGATATCGAATGTGCTGCGGGAGGGGGCTTGCGCGTTCGCGTGGCCATACATGGCCGCAAGAGCGGCGAGTGCGAGGCCGATGTGGCGCAATGGGCGAGCGGAAAAAGTCATGAGGGATATCATCGGGTTATCGCTTTTGGAGAGGATTGTCGCTGTCCGAGGGGCCGCCGCCCAGCACCTTGCCGATATCCTCGGAAAGGGTGTCGAGCGCCAGGGTGGTGAACTGCTGTTGCTGGCCGGCGAGAGCGCCGCCAATCACAAGTACGTCGGCGGCGACGGCTACCGGCACCGAAACTGCCGCGGAGGCTGCCTTGGCGAGGTCTTCGATCAGGTTGAACATGTTTCGCTTTTCTGGTGTGGCGCTGCCGGTGACGCAGGCCGGGCCGCGGAAACTAGGAGATCCGTAAGTATGACAGGCGAGGCGGTGCGAGGTTTCATCAGGGATTACCCCTTGCGCCTCCTGTGTGGGCCAGGCACGCCGTTTTTGCAGTTACGCGACCGAGCCCCGCGCGGTGCCGCATGTGCGTGCCGCGGCGGGTGGTCGGGGCGGTGTTCAGATCGCGGCACGGGCGGCGCGGTTGCAGCGAGCCGTGCGACTGGCCGCATGCCGCGCGCCGGCAGTGTGTCGCGGTGTGTCGTCACGATCGATCCCCCAACGGTTGATCGCCTCGAGCAATATGGCCAGCTCGCCTTCATGCATCATGCGGTCGGCGCGCGCCACGCCCGCGCAAAGCTCGAACACCAGGCGCCGCAGAGCCGGATCGTCGACCTCGGCCAGCAGGGTGCGAACGTTTTCGGGCGTGATCCTGCAATCGTCCTGGTTGGCGCTGGCGGCGACCGAGAGCATGTCCGCGCACAACTCGTGCAAGACGCCGCGCAGGGCCATAGGCTCAAGTCCCAGGCGACCGTATGCGTCCATGTGCTCCAGGGCGGTGAGTTCGATGTCCTTCATGCGGCCGTCGGCGATCAGGGTGAGGGCAACGATTCGCGCCGCGGCGTACGGGCTGTTGCGTGGATAGCTGCGCATGATGTTCATTCCTTTTCTGGGTTGACCATCCGCGGGAGTGCGGATGCGATGCAGAGCAGTATAGGTGCGAGAAAAATCACAAAAAACGAATAAAAAAAGTAAGCTTAGTGCGGAAAAATGGAAGTAATATGTTCCGGACTGCACACCACCCGACAACGCTCGCCCGACCACATGCAATCGGTGAACTACAGGCATCTCCACTATTTCTGGGTGGTCGCCAGGGAAGGCGGCATCGCGCGTGCGGCCGAGCGGCTCGACGTGGCGGTGCAGACGGTGAGCGCGCAGGTGCGCGAGCTGGAGCACTCACTCGGACATGCCCTGCTGCGCAGCGCCGGGCGGCGCGTCGAGCTGACCGAGGCCGGACGCGCAGCGCTGCACTATGCCGAGCAGATTTTCCAGTTGGGCGAGCAATTGCCCGGCGCAGTGCGCGACGCCGCGACAACCCCGCAGGTGCGCTTCAACGTGGGGATCTCGGACGGGCTGCCGAAGGCCGTTGTGCGTCAGCTTCTCGAACCGGTGCTGGCCACCCCGCACCTGCGGCTTCTGTGCCAGGAAGGCGAGTTCGACGACCTGCTGGCTGAATTGGCACTCCATAAACTCGATGTCGTCCTGTCTGACCGCGCTGCACCCGCCAATCCCAATTTGAAGGTGTACAGCCATTCGCTGGGCCAGATACCCATGGCGTGGTACGCGGCGGCCGGTCTCCGTGAGGCCAGGCCCGAGGGATTTCCTGCGAGCCTGGCGCAAGCCGCATTCGTATTGCCGACCCAGCATTCTGTCGTGCGGGTGCAGCTCGACGACTGGTTGCGGCGCCACGGCATCGCCCCGCGCATCGTTGGCGAATTCGAGGACAACGCTTCACTCCTGACCTTCGGCATCGCCGGGATGGGTGTGTTCCCGGCGCCGGCGTCCATGGCGGCCGAGCTCGAGGGCGTACATGGTGTGCGCCTGGTCGGCCTGTGCGAGGACGTCATGGAGCGCCTGTACGCCATTTCGGCCGAGCGCCGCGTCCATCACCCGCTGGTGGTGCGCCTGATCAAGCCGGCGTCGCCCTAAGGTTGCGCGGCGCGCCACCGTTGCCGGGCCTGCCCTCAGCCCGGCTTCCAACCCTTGGGCAGGCGCGGTTTGGCGATGTGCGCAGCCTCGCACAGCACGTCGGCCATGCCCGAGAAATCGATCGTGCCATGCCCGCGCGCGCGGGCCATGCTGTAGGACTCGTGCACCGCCGCGGCCACCGGCATCGGCACTTTCGCCGCGTGCGCGGAATTGACCACCAGCGACAAATCCTTGTGGGCCAGGTCCACGGTGAAGCCGGGCGTGGTGTCGCCGGCCAACACCTTGTTGGGCAGGTTCATGCGCAACTGGCCGTTGTTCGCCGAGGTGCCCAACAGCACGTCCATGGTCTTCACCAGGTCGAGTCCGAAGCGCTGCGAAAGCGCCAGCGCCTCGGCGTTCACCTGGGTCAGGGTGATGGCCACGTAGTTGTTGACCAGCTTGGTGCGTCCGCCGCTGCCCACCGGGCCGCAGTGGTAGATGGCGTTGCCCATGGCGTCCATCAAGGGCTTGACGCGCGCGAAGTCTGCGCTGCTCGCGCCGACCATGAAGAGCGATTCGCCGCGGTCCGCATGTTCGGCCAGCCGGCCCACCGGCGCGTCGACCATGGTCAGGCCATGGCTGACGGCGGCTGCTGCCAGTCGGTCGGTGGCGAGCGGGTCGATGGTGCTCATGTCCATGAGCAGGGCGCCCTTGGCGGCGTTGGCGAAAATCCCGTCCGGGCCCAGCGCCACCTGCTCGACTTCCACCGAGGAAGGCAGCATGGTGACGACGATGTCGCATTGCCTGGCGATCGCCGCCACGCTTTCGCCGGCTTTGGCGCCAGCTGCAACCAGGGTGGCGACCGCCTCCTGATTGATGTCCGTGACCATCAGGTCGAAGCCCTTCTTGATCATGTTGGTCGCCATCGGCCGTCCCATGCGTCCGAGGCCGATGAATCCGATCTTGCTCACTTGTGGTCTCCCATTTGCGGTGCGCCTGCCGCGCGAGTTGGCGCAGGCGCCTTTTTATCACCTAATTTGGCCTGGCACCCGCGGAACGCCCGGCCCGCGCTGCCGCGCGGAAATGCGTCAGGCCGGCTTGAACATCGGCACCTTGGTGCCGTCCTCGGCGGCCTTGAACACCACATTCACCCTTTGCCCGATGGCCAGCGTGCCCGGCGTGAAGTCGACGATGTTGGTCATCATCGAAACGCCCTCATCGAGCGTCACATAGGCGATCGTGTAGGGCACCGGCACGCCGCGGTGCAGGGTGCTGTAGGTGTAGATGGTTCCGCCGCCCTTGGCGGGCACCCACTTGACATCGTCCGAGAAGCAGTGGGGGCACACGCGCCGCGGGTAGAAGTGATGCTCGCCGCAGGCCTGGCATTTGCCCACCAGCAGGACATCCCTGGCGCAGGCATCGAAATACTCCTGGTTTTCCGGATTGGTGATAGGGGCGGGAATGATGCGTTCGGTTGTGCTCATGTGCGTTCGGCCTCCCTATTCGCGTTCCATGATGACGGTCGCGCCGACATGGCGCGAGCCGAGCTGGCCGCCGGTGCCGTGCGCCAGCGCCAGCCGGCAATCGGGCACCTGCACCTTGGGATGGGCCTCGCCGCGCAATTGCCGCACCGCTTCGATCACCTTGGTCATGCCGCCGCGGTTGGCCGGATGGTTGTTGCACAGGCCGCCGCCGTCGGTGTTGAACGGCAGCCTGCCCACGCCCGAGATCAGGTTGCCGTCGGCGACGAACCTGCCGCCTTCGCCCTTGCGGCAGAAGCCGAGGTCCTCGAGCTGCACGATCACGGTGATGGTGAAGCTGTCGTAGATGGACGCGTACTGGATGTCGGCAGGCTTGACGCCTGCTTCGGCAAAAGCGATCGGACCGGTGATGGCCGCGCCGGAATAGGTGAGATCGACGCGGCCGCCCATCTGGCCCTTCGGCGCTTCGCCGACGCCGCGGATCCTGACTGGCGGGCGTTTCAGGCTGCGGGCGATCTCGGGGCGCGCCACGATCAGGGCGCCGCCGCCGTCGCTGACCACGCAGCAGTCGAGGCGATGCAGGGGATCGGCGATGAGGGGCGAATGGATGACGTCCTCGACGGTGACCACGTCGCGCAGCATCGCAAGCTCGTTGTACTGGGCGTGGTGCGATGCCGCCACCTTGACCCAGGCCAGCTGTTCGGCGGTGGTGCCGTACTCGTGCATGTGGCGCATGGCCACCATGCCGTAGCCGTTGGCGGTCGCCATGCCGTAGGGGAACTCGTAGGCCATGTCCGGCGCGTTGGCCCCGTAGTTGCGCGCCTGCGTGCCGGAGGAGCCCTCGGAGCGCGGCCGTCCAGCCAGGGTGATGAGCGCCACGCTGCACTTGCCGGCGGCGATCGCCTGCGCCGCGTGCGCTACATGCGCCAGGTAGGAGGAACCGCCGGTGTCGGTGGAATCGATATGGCGCGGCCTCAGGCCCATGTAATCGACCATGGACATGGGACCCAGGCCGGGTGCGTCGCCGGCGCAGAAATAGCCGTCGATGTCGTTCTTGGCGAGGCCCGCGTCCTGCAGTGCGCCGCGCGCGCATTCGGCGTGCAGCTGCGCGACGGACTTGTCCGGCGCCTTGCGCGTCGGGTGTTCATAGGCGCCCACGATGTAGGCGCGGCCGTTGATGGACATGGTGTTCGCGTTCTCCCTGGTGCCGGGTGCCGCCGGCGAATTTGAATCGGAGGTCGACATGCGGCGACCGGGCGCATTCTCGCAGGCCGCGGCCATTCCTGCAGGAGGGCGACGTGCTAAGGTTGCGCGCATGGAAAAAGCACCGGCTCCGGGTTTGCGCGGCGGACGGCTCCGCGCTGCTGCTGTCGTCGCAGACCAATGCGCTCTCGGCCACGCGCTATGCGAAGCTGCCCTTCAACCCGGTCGGCGATTTCGCTGCGGTCAGCGTCCTGGGCCGCGAGCCGGGCGTGCTGATGGTCAACCCAGCGTTTCCGGCGCGCAGCGTCGCCGAACTCATCGCCTACCCGAGGCAGAATCCCGGCCGGGTCGATGATGCGTCCTCCGGCAACGGCAGCGGCGGGCCTCTCTTCCCCGCGCTTTTCAACAGCATGGCCGGCATGCGCATGAACCATGCGCCCTACCGCGGCAGCGCGCAGGCGACCACCGACCTGGTGGCCGGCGTGGCCGGCTACTCCGCCTATGTCTGGATGGGTCTGATGGCGCCGAGGAACACGCCGCCGGCGGTCATCGCCAGCCTCAATCGCGAATCCGTCGCGGCGCCGGCCGCGCCCAATGTCAGGGGGTACTTCGACAATGCCGCCATCGAACCGGTGGGCTCGACCGCGGCGCAGTTCGGCAGCTTCTTCCGCGAAGAGAAAGACCGCCGGGCCGTGATCGTCCGCGAGACCGGCGCCAGGACAGATTGATGTCAACCACAGGGGCAAGGCAATGACCGCAGGCAATGTTGCAAGCGGCGCCGTCACCGGCGTCGAGCACTGGACCCACAAGCGCAGCGACGTGAAGCTGTTCCTCTGGGAGAAATTCGTCGGCTCGCCGGAAGGAAAGCCGGCGGTGCTGTTCGTGCACGGCTCCTCGATGGCCTCCCAGCCGACCTTCGACCTCGTGGTGCCGGGCCGGCCGGATTCCTCGGTGATGGACTGGTTCGCGCAGCGCGGCTTCGTGTGCTGGTGCGTCGACATGGAGGGCTATGGCCGTTCCACCAAGACCCGCGACATCTACTGCGACATTTCCAACGGCGCCGACGACCTCGCGGCCGCCACCGACTACATCGCCAGGACGCGCGGGGTCACGTCCTTCCTCACCTACGGTGTTTCCTCCGGCGCCCTGCGTGCGGCACTGTTCGCCGAGCGCCATCCCGAGCGGGTCGCGCGCCTGGCCCTCGATGCCTTCGTCTGGACCGGCGAAGGGGCGCCCACGCTGGAGCAGCGGCGCAAGAGGCTGCCCGATTTCATCGCCACGAAGCGCCGCCCCATCGACCGCGCCTTCGTCTACTCGATCTTCGAGCGCGACCATCCGGATTGCGCCGAGAAGCGCGTGATCGAGTCCTTCGCCGACGCCATCCTCGCCCTTGACGACTCCATGCCCAACGGCACCTACATCGACATGTGCTCCAGGCTGCCGGTGTGCGACCCGCAAAAGATCACCGTGCCCACCGCGGTGCTGCGCGGCCAGTTCGACGGCATCGCGGCCCTCGACGACCTGATCGAGTTCTACAAGAGGCTGCCCAATCCGGACAAGCAGTTCATCATGCTCTCCGGCATTTCACATGCCAGCTTCCAGCAGAAGAACTACCTCATGGTGTACGCGATACTGCACGCCTTCTTCGTGCAGCCCGCGCCGGTGTACACCGACAGCGGTCACTGAAGCCGGCGCCGGTCAGGCCATCGGGAGCTTGCGTCCGAACGATGGCGTCGCCGCGGCGCAAGCCTCGGGCACCGCCCAGATCACCGGCCAGCGCGGCTTGAAGCGTGCCGGCCCCTCCAGGTCGGTCAGCACCACGCCGATGTCAGGGCGGTAGCGGTCCGCCTCCTCCAGCAGCGGCGTGAAATCGGTGCCGCCGCCGCCGGTGAGGTCGATCTCGCGCAGGTCCGCGCGGCCCGGCGCGAAGTGTTCGACCCTACGCACGCGGTCGTCGCCGATCACCAGCAGCATGTCCGCCTCCAGGCGACGCGTGATCGAGCCGATTTCGCGCGCGAAGCGATCCATCAGGCCATCGTCAATGGAACCGGAAACATCGACCATCAGGGCCAGGCGCGGCACCGGTCGGGTGCCGTTGGCGCCGGGCTCCCACGGCATGCGCCGGCCGCCGGCGCCGCGGCCCTGGTTGGCGATGTACGAACGCGACGGGCGCGACCAGGACAAGGCGGGTCTGGGCGAGAGGCTGCGCGCAAGTTGCGTGCGCAGCACTTGTTCCCACGGGATGCGGGTGCGTGGCAGATCGGCCACCAGGGTGCGCAGCATGGAGTGCGCGCCGTCGCCGGCATGCGCGCGCAGGAGGCGCTCGCCCCACTCGCGCGCTTGCGCCGCGGCGTCTTCCGGCAGTTCCCGCGTACCGGCATCAGGTATCAGGTCGAGCGCGGTGCCGGATGCGAGCGCGCGTGTGCGCGCGGCGCGCGGGCCGTCCGCGCGCATGCCGTCCCGATCGTCCGGTCTGTCGGCGGGGGCGCGCGCGGCGGCAGCGGACCCGGCGGCGGCACGTCCGCCCGCGCGCCGGCCGCGCCGCGCAGACGGGCGTGGCGAACCCCGGTCGTCGACGGCGCGATACAGGCGCTCGACGTCCCACTCCAGCAGCGCCGCCTCGGCGGTCTGATGGATGCCGAGTGCATCGGCCAGCAGGCGCTCCAGCATCACGGCGCCGGGCGGCAGGCGCAGCCATGTGAGATGGGCAAGGGTACTGTTGACGATGGCGTCGGCGCAGGTGTTGAACAGGCGCAGGTCGACATCGCCCAGGAGGGCCTGCAGCCCCAGGCAGCGCTGCGGATGGCGCAGCACGACGTGCAGCACCGCATGGGCGATCAGGCCGGCCTGCAACGGCAGGTCGATGGCGGCGAAAGCCGCGTTGTAGAAGAGGGTGTTGCCGTCGGTGCTCACCGGCGCGGCGGCCGTATCGCTCGGGTGAAGGTCGTGATGCCGTGCCCACAAGGCCAGGCCGCCGGTGGCCGGCGCGAACTCCACCATGCGCTCCACCGCGCGGGTGCCGCGATGCTCGAGCAGGGGATGGCCGCTAGCCACGGCCTGCGTCCGCGCTGCGGCGCGCGGCGTAGCGCAGATAGGCCGGGCTGTCCATGACCACGGCCTCGAGGCCGCGCTCGAGCGCTTTTTGCATGAGCAGTTCCATGGTCAGGGTCTGCGCCTCGCGGGCCGGCAGTGGCACATCGCCGCGCGCCTCCGGCAGCTGCTCGGCAACCTCCAGCGCGCGCGCCAGGCGGGCGGCGTCATCGCTGGCCGAAACCAGCCCGTAGACCACGCCATAGAGGCCGTCCAGATTGCGCGGCAGGAGCGCGGCCGTGTCGGGACCGGGCCTGGCCGCCAGGAGCCGCACGACATCCGCGCCGGCCTGGATTTCGCGCAGTACGCCGAAGAACTCCGCCGCGTTGGCCGCGCCGATGCGGCCCTGCACGAACACCCGCCTGGCTGCATCCGAGAGGCCGGAGCGCAGCACGTTGGAGACGTCTTCCCAGCCGCGCGGGCTGGCACCGACCAGGTGGTCTCCCGCGAGCTGCGCCTGGGTGTCATCGAGCCTGTCCGGGCGTACCCGCAGGTACGCCATGATCTCCGGCGCGAAATCCCGGGCCAGGGCATGCTCGAGGAAGGCGTCGATGGCGGCCTGCACATGGAAATGGAACATGCGGTCGGCCAGTGCCGTGCCCATGTCGTGGCTGACCGCGCCATGGAAACTGGCGTTGCCTGCGGCGACGATCTGCCAGCCGTCCGGCAACCGGTAGTTGCCGACCCGTCGGTCGAGGATCAGCGAGTACGCCGAGATCTGCAGGCGCTGGTCGGCAGCGGTCAGCTCGTCCAGGAAGAGGATGCCCGCCGGTTGGTCCGCGGTGGGCAGGAACTCGGGCGGAAACCACACGGTCTTGCCCTGCGTGTCATCGGCATAGATGGCGCCGCGGATGTCCACCGGCTCGATGGTGGTCAGCCGCAGGTCCACCAGCGGCACCCCGAAGTGCTCGGCCACCTGGCGCACGATCGACGACTTGCCCACCCCGCGCGTGCCCCACAGCATCGAGGCGCGCCGGCGCAGCACGGGGTCGGCGAACTGCTCGATCAGGGCCGCCTTGACGGTCGCGATCGAGACCGGCGGGATGTTCATCGGATTGCCGTGCATGGGAGCGCTTTCTCAATGGCCGCGGCCGGCAAGGCGTCGCCGCACGTGGCCGCGATGTTCCAGCCGGGCGCGGTTGACGCGCGCGGCATGGGGGGGATCTCGATGCGCGGCACTTCGCGCATGCCGAAGATGACGATCATCAGCAGCGGCGGGGAATTGAAAATCAGCATGCGCACCACTGAATCCTGCGCAAGGTCGAGGGACGGGATGGCCACCCCGCCGGCGATCAGCGCGATGATGGCGAGCATGGGGAGGCCGCGCCGTGCGAACACGCCCCAGCGCGCCAGCCTGTGCCGGCGATGAAACCCGGCGGGGGCTTCGGTGAGGGTCGCCGCCAGATGCAGTACCGCCGCATCGAGCCTGGCTTCGGCATCGCGGCTGCGCATCTCGCCGTCGCCGCGCAACCTCAGGGTGGCGCGCCACAGGCTGCCGGTGCGAATCAGGCGCGACCATCTCCAGCCGAGCACGGCGAGCAGGTCTTCGGGCAGGTCGCTGGTGTCGGTGGCGGCGGACAGTTCAAGCTCCGCGGGCATGCCGCGCACGGCCGGCATTTTCACCGCCAGCCTGAGGGCGCCGATCGCCGCGACTGCGCGCGTGAGCGACAGGCACGGCCGGTCGACCTCGCCTTCCAGCCGATGCTCGCGGGCGAGGACTGCGCCCTGCACGGCGCGCAACTGCGATTCCGGCCCGATGCCATGGAACTGCGCCAGCATCGTCCCAGCGTCCGTGCCCTCGGCCGTGAGAATGGCCGCCAGGCCATCCGGGCAGGAGAGCATGCGCGTCATGCGAAAGCGGCCCGCAGCCGGGTTGTCGAGTCGCAGCGTCTCGGTCAGGGCCGGCAAACCGGCGCTGGCCGGATGCAGGACCGGCTTGAAGCACAGCGATCGCGCCATGCGGTCGCTGGCGCCCAGGTCGAGATGCCGTCCGCGGCGCGTGAACGGCTCGACCAGGCGGATGATCTCGTGGTGGGTCAGGGGAGGCAACGACATGCCGGGGCGCGGTGGGCGGCGGGGCGGTGCCGCCTTCAGGTGCGGGGAGGGCGCATCCGGCCTGAGCCGGTAAGGCGCATCCGGCCTGAGCCGGTAAGGCGCATCCGGCCCGAGCCGGTAAGGCGCACGGACATGGACGCGGAGCATCGCTGTGAAGGCATGGGATCGGAATACTGTTCTAAACTTCGCGTTCACTTTAACCGATTCGCCGCCGCAATCCGGCTTCCCCATCGCATGGAACAAGGTCAGGCCGATGTGCGCATGCCGATCGCCATCATCGGCCTCGGCGGGATCGGGCGGGCGCATCTGCTGCATGCCCTGGCGAGCGCGCATGTGCGTCCGGTAGCGGTTGCCGATCCCGCGCCCGCGGCACAGGTCTTCGCGCGCACCCACGGCGTGCCCTGGTTCGCCGACCATCGCGAACTGCTTGACCGGACGCGGGCGCAGGCCGCGATCGTCGCCACGCCCAACGGCGCTCATGTGGGCGTCGGCCTGGACTGCATCGCGCGCGGCCTCGTCGTGCTGGTGGAAAAGCCGATCGCCGACACGGTGGCGGAGGCGCGCCGGCTGTGCGACGCGGCGGCGGCGGCCAACCTGCCGGTGCTGGTCGGGCATCAGCGCCGGCACAGCCCGTATGTGCGGCGGGCCCGGCAGCTCATCGATGACGGCGTCATCGGGCGCCCGGTGTCCATCGTCGCCATGGCGACCTGGCTCAAGCCGGACCCCTATTTCGAGACCGAATGGCGGCGTTCGCCCGGCGGCGGCCCGGTGCTCATCAACCTGATCCACGACATCGACATGCTGCGGCATCTGGTGGGGGACGTGGCTTCGGTCCAGGCGAGCACCTCCAGCGCCATCCGCGGGTTCGCGGTGGAAGACACGGCCGCGGTGATCCTGCGCTTTGCCAACGGGGCTCTCGGCACCGTGGCGGGCAGCGACGCGGCGGTGGCCCCCTGGAACTACGACCTGGCCGCCGGCGAGGCGGCGCATTATCCCCAACAGCATGTCGATGCCATGTTCATCTCCGGCACCGAAGGTTCGATGACCCTGCCGCGCCTGTCGGTGTGGCGCTATCGCGGCGCGCGCGGCTGGCATGAACCGCTCAGCGAGGAGCGCACCGCCGTGCACCGGTACGACCCTTACCTCGAACAGCTGCGGCATCTGAGGGCGGTGGTCGAGGGCGCCGAGGCGCCCTTGTGCAGCGGCATCGACGGCCTGCGCACGCTGGCGGCGACGCGCGCGGTGCTGGACGCCGCGGACAGCGGCCGGCCCGTCGTTCCGGGGGCCTGAATGTCCGGCGCCATGCGATGCGCCCTCGCCCCACCTGAAGCGGCGGGCCGAAAGCGATGTGGTGTGCGGCCTTGCGCCGGCGACATCAAGCGCGCCGGTTCCGCGTCGCTCTTGCCCAGCCGCGCGCATGCGGCGGCCGGCCCCGGGCCGGCTCGGCTGACCTGAAAGGAAAACGACATGCAGCGTCCCCTGTGGATCGGCCCGCTCACCGCGCTTGCCCTGCCGCCGCCGCGTTTTCTGCAGGCCGCGGCCCGCGCCGGCGCCGACGGCGGCGGCGTGCGCCTGCTGCCGGCCGCGCCTGGCGGCATCGCATGGCGCCTGATGGATGACGCGGCGATGTTGCGCGAGACGCTGGCCGTGATGGCCGGCACCGGCATGCGGGTGTTCGACATCGAGATGGTGCGCATCGGGCCGGGATTCGACATTGCGGGCTACGCCGGGTTCTTCGATGCCGCCGAGGCGCTCGGCGCCCTCCATGTGCTGGTGGCCGGCGACGACCCCGACGAAGCGCGGACCGCGGCTGCCTTTGCCGCGGTCTGCGAGGCGCTCGGCCGGCGCGGCATGACGGCGGACTTCGAATTCATGCCCTGGACCGAGGTACGCGACGTCGCCGCCGCCGCCCGCATCGTGCGCGCGGCAGGTGCAGCCAATGGCGGCGTGCTCGTCGACGCACTGCATTTCGCGCGCTGCGGCAGCCGCCTCGATGAAATCGACGCCCTGCCGCGCCAGTGGCTGCACTACATGCAGATTTGCGACGGCCCGGCCGCCGGCCCGCAAAGTTCTGCCGGCCTGATTCACGCCGCGCGCTGCGAACGCCTGCTGCCGGGCGAGGGGGGCATAGACCTGGCCGCCATCCTGGCACGCCTGCCGGCCGATATCCCGGTGTGCGTCGAGACGCCGTCGGACAGCCGAGCGCCCGTGCTGGGATGGGACGAATGGATGCGCCGGGCCGTGGCGGCCTCGCGCGCGGTGCTGGCGGCGCCGGTCGCGCGGGCCTAGGTCTGCGCAGCCGCTCTCGTCTCTACCGCCCTGCGGACCTCAGGGCGCGACGATGGTTTCGAGCTTGTGGCGCCTGGCCGCCGCCGCGAGCCGACCGTCGCGCTTGATGTCCGCCACGAACCTGTCCACGCGCGCCTGCCACTTCTCGTCACCCTGCTTCACGGCATAGCCATAGGGCGTCAGGTGATAAGTCGAGGTGGGCGCCACCAGCCGCGCCCATTCCGCGTTGTCGAGCATGCGCCGGCTGAACGGATAGTCGGTCATGAACACGTCCGCCCGGCCGGACTGCACCTCCTGCTCGCGCGCCTGCGGCGTATCGAGCACCACCAGCCGCGCGTTCCTGAGTTTCTCGCGCATCACCGGTTCGTGCAGCGTGCCCTTGGCCACCGCCACCACGGAGCCGGTGCGGTCGATGTCGCTCCAGTCGCGGATGCGGGCGTTGCCGCGCGTGGTGATGCCATAGATGTCGCTGACCAGGTGCGGTTGCGAAAACGCGAGCCTCTCCTTGCGCGCGGGGGTGATGCCGATGGCGAACATGGCGACATCGCAGTTTTCCTGGGTGACGTCGTCGATCAGCCGGGCGAAGGAACTGTCGACGAATTCGACATTGGTCCCCAGGTCGCGGCCGAATTCGCGTGCCAGGTCGACATCGATGCCGGAGAGTTGCCCGGTTTTCGGGTTGCGCCAGGTGATTCCATAATAGTCGGGCCAGATGCAGACCTTCAGCGTCTTGGCGGCACTGATGCGGTCGAGCCGGCTGCCGCCGGCCTGCGCGACGGCTGAGACTGCGGCGCCGGAGAACCAGAGTGCCAGGATGACATGCAAAACGGGGCGTTTCTTCATTGGCGGACCTTCAGGAATACGCAGGGGCAGGCGCGGCGGAAAAGATTCCCGCGACGGTGATTATGACAAATGAATGCGGTCGCTGGAACGAACGCCGTGCCGACGGTTCGCTTGTGTCCCCGGACGGTATCCGCGCTTGCGTAACGCGCGCCGGCGGGCATCGGTGCACAATGCGGGGCACGGCAATTCGGCCGCCCTCATGGAGACACACGACATGCAGCCCGACAATTTCCCGATCGTCGATCATCGCGTCTACACCATCGCCCTGCGCAAGATGCCGGAATTCCTCGACATCTTCGACCGGCTCGGGCTGCCGGTGCTGGTCGAGACGCTCGGCAACCCGCTCGGAATGTACGTGAGCTACGTCGGGCCGCTGAACCAGTTCATCCACCAGTGGGGCTATGTGAGCCTGGCCGACTACGAGGAGCGCTGCCGGCGCCGCGACAGCCATGAAGGCTTCAAGCCCTATCTGGCGGCGACCGAAAAACTGATCGTGGCGCAGGAAAACCGCCTGATCAGGCGCGTCGAACTCAAGGCGATGCCCCGGCGCTAGCACGCCCGCAGGGCGGCCGTGGCGCTAGGCGATGATGGCCAGCGTCGATGTGGCGGTCGCCACCAGGCGTTCCGGCGCGTCCGCCGCATAGACGCTGGCGCGGGTGAAGGCGAGCCGGCTGCCGCGGCGCGCGATGACGCCGCTGGCGACATAGTCACCGCGCGGCGCCGCGCGCAGGAAAGACACGTTGACATTGGCCGTGCTGCAGGTCTGGCCTTCGGGCAGGGCGGCCAGCACGGCGAAGGCCATGGCGAAATCCAGCATGGCGCCGATCGCGCCGCCCTGCAGGACCCCGGCGCCCTGCACGAAAATGGCGTCCGGCGCGAATGCCAGCCGAACCAGGCCGGCCCGCTCGTCGACGGCCAGCATGCGCGTACCCAGCGCCGCCGCGAGCGGATTGGCGGAGAAGCCGGCCGGCGCCCCGGGCTCGCGCGCGAAGCGTTTCAAGGCGATCTGATCGGGATTGGGCGGCTTCATCGCGGGTCGCCGGGGGCTGCGGCCCGGCGGCTTGCGGCGACATCGGGTTCGTTTCCGTAGTGCAATGCCAGCCAGATGGTCGGCGTATCCGGTGCGGTCCATTGCACGCGGTGCCGGCGGTGCGCCGCAATGTCGAGGTGGTCGCCCGGGGCGAGGACGCGGTCGTGCGCCTCATCTTCAAAGCGCAGGCGCGCCGCGCCGGCGAGCAGCAGCACCCACTCGCCATGCGGCTGGTCGTACCAGAATCCCGCCGGGCTGGCCTGTCCGTGCGAAACGATGCGCGACACATGCACGCCCGGTCGGGCCAGGAGCGCGGTGAAGGCTTCTTCCGAGCCTGCGACCGGCAGGTCTTCATACAGGTTGCCGTCGGTGCGCGTCAGCATGGCATCCGCCCATTCTTCAGCGCCATGCCCAGACGGGCTGCTCGAGATGCGCCACCCCGGTGGCACGCCCGAAAATGGCGACTTCCATGAACTGGTAGAGCACCGCCGCAGTGGGGGCATGGATGCGGGTGCCGAGCAGTGGATAGCGGATCACCGGGCGCTCGCTTTCGGGAATCGATACGAATTCCGGCGAGCCCGGCTGGTCGATGTCCGCCAGCGGGACGCGGAATATCGCGGCGACTTCATCCGGGTTGGCTCGCATGGGGGTATCGGCTTCGGCCCACGCCACCAGGGGCGTGATCAGGTAGCCGGAGCGGGTCGGGTAGTCGTCGAGCCGGCCGAGGATGGCATCCGCGCCGAGGGCCATGCCGATCTCCTCGCGGGTTTCGCGCAGCGCCGCCTCGACATGCGATTCGTCGGCGTCGATGCGGCCGCCCGGAAAGGCGAACTGGCCGGCGTGGGCGTTCAGATGGCTGGCGCGCCGGGTCAGCAGCACGGCGGCGCGGCCTTGCGCGTCCGCGGTAACGATCACGCACACCGCGGCGCGCTTGAGGACTGCCTGTGTCGCCGGGCCGCTGCCGGCGCCATGAAGCGCGAGGTTTTGCGCCACCGAGGCGCGCAGGGCATCGTCGAAGAGTTGCGGAGTCATGAAGGCCTGGAGGGCATGCCCGCCGGCGCAGCGGCGTCAACGGACCGTGGAGTTTACGTGATCGCCCGCCGGCGACCGATCCGCGCATCCGTGCGCGTGCGGGAATCCGAGCATTCGCGCACCGGTTTCTGATGCAAAATGCCCGCATGACAAAAGACGCTGGCGCCAAGCGCATGACATCCGACGGCAGGCACGACGAGACCCGCGGCCTGCAGTTTCCCTGCGGCGACCCGCCGGCCGGCGGCGCGGTACGCGAGATCCTGCCCGGCCTGCTGTGGCTGCGCATGCCCTTGCCGTTCACGCTCGACCACATCAACGTGTGGGCCATCGCGGACGCCGACGAGGCCGGCCCTGGCTGGGCGATCGTCGACACGGGCACCCAGACCCCCGAGGCGCTGGCCGCCTGGCGCTCCCTCATCGCGCCCAACGGACCCCTGGCCGGCACATCGCAAGGTGCGCGGCTGACGCGCATTTTCGTCACCCACATGCACCCGGATCATGTCGGCATGGCGGGCTGGCTGGCGCGCAAGTTCAACTGCAGGTTGTGGATGTCCCGGGTCGAGTACCTCACCTGCCGGACACTGGCGGCGGACACTGGCCGCGAGGCGCCGGAGGCGGCGATCCGCTTCTACCGCCAGACCGGCTGGCCCGAGGAGGCGCTCGACCTGTACCGGGCGCGCTTCGGCGGTTTCGGGCGCTACATGCACACGCTGCCGGAAAGCTACCGCCGGCTCATCGATGGCGAGGTCATCCGCATCGGCCGGCACGACTGGCGGGTGGTGGTGGGGCGCGGGCATTCGCCGGAACACGCCTGCCTCGTATGCGACGATCTGCAGGTGATGATCTCGGGCGACCAGATCCTGCCGCACATATCGTCGAACGTTTCGGTGTTTCCGACCGAACCCGACGCCGACCCGCTGGGCGACTGGCTGGACTCGATCGCGCGCCTGCGCGCCAGCCTGTCGGACCAGTTGCTGGTGCTGCCGGCCCACGGGCCGCCGTTCCGCGGCGTGCATCAGCGCCTGGACCGGCTGGCCGAGGGGCATGAAAAGGGGCTTGCGCGCCTGCGCGAGCGCCTGTCCGAGCCGCGGCGCGCGATTGACGTTTTCGGTGCGCTGTTCGCGCGTCCGATCGACGACTACGAACTCCTGCTGAGCCTGGCTACCGGCGAGAGCCTTGCGCACCTCAACTATCTGGTCGCGCGCGGCGAAGCGGTGGCCGAACTCGGTGGCGACGGGATTCGCCGCTACCGCCTCGCCTAGAGGCGGCCTGCCACCAGCCTGCCGCCGTACAGGACGGCCCGCGACAGGGCGCCGCCGGCCACCAGGTCGGCGCAGTCGACCGCGTCGGTGATGAGAAGGTCGGCGCGCGCGCCTGCGCGCAGGCCGTAGTCCGCGGCGAGTCCCATCAGCCGAGCCGGATTGCTGCTGGCCATGGTGAAGGCGCGCGGCAGTTCGTGCGACCCGAGATGCGCGGCCAGCAGGGTCCAGCGGGCGATCTCAAGCATGTCGCCTGACCCGGTGGGCACGAACGGATCCTGGATGTTGTCGGAGCCGCATGCCACGGTCACGCCGGCGGCGGCCAGCTCGTTCACGCGGGTGAGTCCGCGTGGCGCCAGGCGGTCGGCGTCGCGGCCCTGCAGGAACAGGTTGGCTGTCGGCAGCGTGATGACGCCGATGCCGGCGTCGGCCAGGCCTTCGATGATGCGGCGTGCCGCATCCGGTGCCAGCGCCGCAAGGGCGCAGCTGTGGCTGGCGACCACGCGGCCCTGCATGCCGAGCGCCCGGGTGCGCGCGATCACCGCCTCGAAGTGCAGGTTGTGCGTGTCCAGGTGCTCGTCCAGATGCAGGTCGATGGGCAGGCCGGTGCGCTCGGCCGCGTTGAAGAGCAGGTCGAGGAAAGGTTCGTAATCGGCGACCCGCGCCGGCGTGCCGCCGATGACGTCGGCGCCGGCGGCGATCGAGTTCTCCAGCCACTCGCGCGCCTTGTTCGAGCCGGGCGATCCGCGCGAGAGGAAGCCGACCACCTGCAGGCGGATGCGGTCGCGCCATTTTTCGCGCACCTCGATCAGGGCTTCGAGGCCGCGGCATTCGGTTTCGGGATCGACATTGGCATGCGAGCGTATGGCCACCGTGCCGCGGGCCAGGCAGGCTGCCAGCGTGCGTTCCGCGCGCGCGATCACGTCTTCGCGCGTCATGGTGGCGGCATAGGCCTTGAAGACCTCGACCGCGCCCTCGAGGTCGCCGCGCGGATTGGGCACGCTGGCGATGGTGCGCGACTTGTCAAGGTGCTGGTGGGCATCCACCAGGCCCGCCACGACGAGCCGGCCCGCGAGGTCGGCGGAGGAGGCGCACGCGGGCGCCGTGCCGGGTGCGAACATCCCTTCGATGCGGCCATCCGCGGCGATCAGGATGTCGCGCGCGAACGGGGGTTGCTGGGCGTCGGGCTGGATGCGGCCGCCGACGAGAAGGCGAGGGGAGAGGGTCATGGGCGGGATCGGAAACGGCGAAGGGTCGGAAACGGGGAAGGTCGGGGTGGCCAGCGTTGCTGGCCGGCCAGGGGGGCCGGGCCGGGGAAGCATACCGTTGAATCCGCCCGTGCACCGGGATTTGTAAGCGGCGCCGTAACCGGCATGGCGGCGTGGCGGTCGGCATGGTGCCCTTGAGCGCGAGCAAGCCTTGTGCCATCAAGGCCTTCATGCCCCCTAAGTCTTGCCGGCGGGCTGCCGTTAAGTGGGAGTGGCCGGATTTCCCGCATGCCTGGCGCGTATTGCCTGGTTTCCCGCAGGTCGGGGAGTCGGGCCGGGACATCCGCGCGAGGCAGTGGAGGCGGCATGGCAAGAGTACTGGTGGTCGAGGACGACGCGGCGATGCGCCGTCTGGTGACCCTGCACCTGGAGAGCGAAACGCATGACGTCATCACCGCGGAAGACGGTGCGGAAGGATTGCGTCTTGCCCTCGAAGCCATGCCCGACCTGATCGTTTCGGACGTTGTCATGCCGCGCGTCGACGGCATGGGGATGCTCACCGGCATCCGCGCCAACATCCGCACCGCCGCCATTCCGTTCATCTTCCTCACCGACCGCGAGGATGACGATCTGCGCAGCCGCGCCAAGTCGCTGCGCGTGGCCGACTACCTGGTCAAGCCCCTTGACCGCGAAGATTTTCTGCGCGCGGTCAGTCTGAGCATGCGCCCGCGCAAGGCGCGCCGCACGGCGCCGGGTGCCGGCACGGACGCGCCGGGTGCCGGCACGGACGCGCCGGCGGTCGACCACACGACCACGGCGAAGATGGCGCGCCGCCCTGAGCCAGCGCCGCCCCAGCCCGCGCCGCCGGCGGCGGAGAGCGACGACTCCGCGATCGACGGCACGGTCTGGTTTTTCGCCATCCGCGAGTTCGAGCGCATCGCCGAGACTGTCGGCGATGACCTGCAGAACGAGCTCATGAGCGCGTTCCACGAGAACGTGCTCGACGTGGTGTCGCGCAACTCGGGCTGGATCGTCAAGAACATCGACGGCGGCTTCATCGCAATGTTCGAGGACGATGGGGCCCGGCTGAACCATGCCGAGCGTGCCGTCAAGGCGGCCATTCTGTGCGTGCTGGCGTTAAGCCGCTTCGGCACCTGGGTCGCCGAGCGCTTCAAGCGCACCGACTTGCCGGCCCTGGCGGCGCAGGTCGGTGTGCATTCGGGCCAGGTGTCGGTGTGCAGCCTGTCGGGCGGGCGCTCCGGACGCACCATCATAGGCGAGGCGGTCAACGTCGCGTCGCGGCTGAAGGCGCATGCCGGCGAACTGGGGTGGGGCATTGTGTGCAGCGATGCCGTGCTGTCCCGCCTCGGGCCGCGGATCAGCATCGGACGGCGCGGGCGCGTCAGCGTCAAGGGGCGCGCGAACCGACTCCGCATCGCCGAGGTCACGGCACTGCAGCCGCGGCCCGGCATTGGCCAAGACCCGGAAGGCTTCTATGCCGGGCTCGCCAGTGCCATCGACGCCAACACCCGTTTGATCGAAGCGCAAAACGCTGTCCGTGGCCGCGGCGCGCACGCGCCCGTGGCCACGGCGGTATTGGCGCCGGCGCCGTTCGAACCCGCGCCGCGGGCGCCGGTCGCGGTCGACGGCTACCGCATCCTGCGCATGATCGGCCAGGGCGCAGCCGCGCAGGTGTATCTGGCCGACCATCTGTTGAGCGGGCAACGGCGCGTGCTCAAGCTCGTACCGCTCGACAACGGCGAGGACTGCAGCATGGTTGGCCGCTTCGTGCGGGAGTACGCCGCTCTCATGCAGATCAATCATCCCAACGTGGCGCGGGTATTCCAGCACGGGCACGAGAGCACGCATGCCTACATGGCGATGGAGTATTTTCCGGGTGGTGACCTGCGCGGCCTGATCCGGCGCGGCTGCACGCCCGACATGGCGGTCAGGGCCCTGATCCAGTTGGCAAGCGGGCTGGCGGCGGTGCACAAGACCGGCGTGGTGCATCGCGACTTGAAGCCCGACAACATCATGATCCGTCAGGACGGCAGCATGGCGATTGCCGACTTCGGCATCGCCAAACGGGTCGGCGACCTGCATGGCCCGACCCGCCACGGCGACGTCATGGGCACACCATATTATCTTTCGCCGGAGCAGGCCCTCGGCCAGCAGGCCGACTATCGCGCCGACATCTACAGCCTCGGGGTAATCTTCTACGAGATGCTCAGCGCGCGGCGCGCCTACACCGCGGATTCAGCCATGGGGCTGCTGCACCAGCACGCGCACAGCCCGGTGCCCCTGCTCAAGGGCGACCTGATCCGCTACCAGCCGCTGATCGACCGCATGATGTGCAAGCAGGCCGATGAGCGCTTCGCCGACGCCGACGGCATCATCGATTTCGCCCGCGCCTGCGGTTTCGTCCCCGCGCCCTAGCCTGGGGTACGCAGGCGCCCTGCCGGTCCGTGGCAGCCGGCCCGGCCGGGCAGCCATGGAGACATGACCCAGGCAAAGCCCTGACTGCCAGGCGATTCGATGCCTGGGCGGCCCGACCCCTTGCGGGTCATGCGGCCAGCGGGCCGGCTTCGAGCAGGAAGTCGACCATCAGGCGTGCCACGGCATCGAACATGCCCGCGCCGGTCTGGGTCGCGCAGCCGGCGACGCGGGCCGCCGCGAGCAGCGGCGTGACTTCGGGCACGGTGATGACGTCGCCCACGAACATATGACCCGCCAGTTTCGCGATGTCGATCGGCAGCGGGTCGCCAGCCCGCATGCCGGCCGGCGTCGCATTGACCACGATTGCGCATCCGGTCGGATCGGCGCTGCCTGCGACCACGCGGCCGGGATGGAGGGGCTGCAGGCGCTCTATCAGCGCTGCGCGGCGCGCAGGGTCGCCGTCATGGATCGCCAGCCTGGCTACGCCGGCATCGAGCAGGGCCAGGGCGATCGCCGACCCGGCGCCCCCCGCGCCGGCCAGCAGGGCGTGCTCGCCCGCGGGCTCCACGCCTGCTTCGCGCAGGGCGGCCACGAAGCCGACCCCGTCGACCATGTCGCCATGCCAACTGCCGTCCGGATTGCGGCGCATCACGTTGACCGCGCCGAGGGCGCGCGCGCGTGGCGTCACGCTGGCGCAGGCGCCATGCGCGGCGAACTTGTGCGGCACGGTAGCGATGAGGCCGTCGAAATTTCGCGCGGCGCTCACCCCGCGCAGGAAGGCGTCGAGGTCCTGCGGCGCGATGTGCGCGGGAACGACCACGCAGTTCCTGCCGCGTTCGTTCAGGGCGCGGGTGACCCCGGCGGGCGACTTCACCTGCGCGATCGGATCTCCGAAGATGGCGATCACGCGCGTGGCCCCGGAAAGTGGCAATTCTGTCACGGGAGGTCCGGGTCTGTCGGACCAATCAGGCCCATGCCTGCGCCGACACGGCTGGGTGGTCGGTTCGGCGGGCGTCGTGCCCGCGGCGCTGCGACCGGCAGCATGCCGCGCGCGCACACCGCCCGGCGGCAGATGCGGGCCCGCCGACGAGAAGCGCGGCTGCGCACGCCGGGAGGCGCCGCGGCCATCGCCGCTCCCCTACTTGAGGATGGGCTGGCTCGCCAGGCTGGTGCGCGCCTTGAGCTTGGCCTGCGCCTCGGCCTTGTTCATGGCCGACACCTTGCGGCCGAACGCTTCGCGCTCTTCCTTGCTCTTCTGGGCGGCCTTGATGCTGGCGATACAGCGCCAACGCTTGCCGCTCTTGGAGACGACAAGGCGCATCTCCTCGCGCGGATGTTGGGTGTGGCAGTGATAGCAGTAGACGGTTCCGGAGGACATGTGAAGGCGTGAGCTTTGGTCTGGTGACGGGCTGGTGTGCGCTTCTTGTCTGGAGGACCCCGCCAGGTTGGCCGGCGGATTCCCCTGCAACATGACTCCCGGCCGGCAACCTGCTCGCAGGTGGGCGACCAGGCGGGGCGGGACGGCAAAAGCGGACCTGATTATACCGCAGATGCCACTTTGTGGCGCGAAGGCAGGGACTGCGCCCACAGGCCTGGAGCAGCGCCGATGCGCGCGGCCGGGAGCCTGCCTTTTTACGCGCAACAAGGCATCCTCGGCGGGGACGAGTGCGCGTATCAGGTGCGCGAGCGATGCCGGGCACGGCTCGGTTGTCTTGCATCGCCAACCGGGTCCCGGCGGCGGCCGGCATCGATCGGCACTCGGTAGTAGCATGTGACCGTTGACATGGATGCCGGGGGCCGATGGGCGCATGCATGGCGGCGGCGGTATGCGGTACCGGGAGTTTGCGGCGCCCGATGTCCATGGCGCCAGACGTTCGGGTAGGGGAGGGTCGCGGCGTTTCATTGCGGCCACACACAATGAGAGCGCGCATGCATGCGCGTGAAACCTGCGAGGAGAAGTATATGTTCGGTTTCGAAGGAAAGATTTCGTCCGTCTGCACTTGCGATGCGCCCTCATCCGGGCTCGCGGATCCCGGGCGGCGCGCGTTTGTCGCCGGCACCGCTGCGTTCGGTGCTTTGGCGGCCAGCGGATGCGCGACCCCCCAACCTGCCGGCCCGCACCGCATCGACGTACACCACCATATCTCCCCGCCCGCCTGGGTCACCGCGCTCAAGGCCGCCAAGCTTGATTCGCCCCCGGTCAACAACTGGACGCCTGCCAGGTCGATCGAGGACCTGGACCGCGGCGGGGTCGCCACCGCGATCACCTCGCCAACGCTGCCGGCGGCCGGATTCCTGAACGCGCCCGACGCGGCCCGGGTGGTGCGCGCCTCCAACGAGTATGCGCGCAAGCTTGCCGACGAGTCCAAGGGCCGTTTCCGCATGTTCGCCATGCTGCCCATGCCGCATGTCGACGCAACCCTGGCCGAAATCGCCTACGCCATGGATGTCCTCAAGGCCGACGGCGTGGCCTTCATGACCAGTTATGGCAACAAGTACCTGGGCGACAAGGAATTCGCGCCGGTCATGGATGAACTGCATCGCCGCAAGGCCACCGCGTATACGCATCCCAACGAACCGGCCTGCTGCCTCAACGTCGCCAGCGGCGTGCCGCCGGTGATCATCGAGTACGGCACCGACACCACGCGCACCATCGCCAGCCTGATCTTCTCCGGCACGGCGCGCCGCTGCAAGGACATCAACTTCATCTTTTCCCACGCCGGCGGGACGATCAGCGCGGTGACCGAGCGTTTTCTGGTGCAGATGAACCTGCCGGCCTTCGCCCGCCCCGGTTTCGACAGCGCCCGTGTGCTTGCCGAACTGCGCCAGTTCTACTACGACACCGCGCAGGCCTCCAACGCGGTGGCAATGGCGTCGCTGACGAAATTCATTCCCATCTCCAACATCGTCTACGGCACCGACTATCCGTACCGGACCGCCGAGGACCATACCAAGGGGCTGGCGCAGATCTTCAGCGGCGCCGACCTGCGTGCCATCGAACGCGAAAACGCGCTGCGTATCCTGCCGCGCATGCGCGGCGCCTGAGGCGGGTTGCGCGCCGGGAGTCGGTGATGGCGCCCACCGGGCGCCATCGCGTCATCTTGCGCGCGACCTGCCGATGCTGCTCCACGCGGGACAGGGCAGCCCGGGCCAGGTCGGCGCGCTTTCCCGAACCGTCCGCAGCCGGTTCCCACCATCCGAGTCATGCACGCCACCGATATCGAGACCCAGTTCAACCCGCGCAAGGCGGTCGCCGACGTCGACGCGCATGCGGCGCGCTTCGCGCGCCTGAGCGCTGCCACCCGCGCACGCCGCAAGGCGCTGCTCGACCTGCGCTACGGCAACAGCCCGCTTGCGACCCTGGATGTGTTTCCGGCCGAGGCGCCCGACGCTCCGCTGCATGTGTTCCTGCACGGCGGCTACTGGCGCGGTCGCGACAAGAGCGACTACAGCTACATCGCCGACGCGCTGGTGCCGCTGGGCATCACTACCGTGGTGATGAACTACGACCTGTGCCCGCAGGTGGAATTGCCGTTCATTGTCGATGCGGCGCACGCGGGGCTCGCCTGGGTGCACGCGCATGCGCGCGAGTGGGGGGCGGATCCTTCCCGCTACACCGCTTCCGGCCATTCGGCGGGTGCGCACCTGATCGCCGCGGCGCTCGCGCGGCATGGCGAGGAGAAGGTGCGGCCCGCGCAGATGCCGTCGGCGGCATTGCTGATCAGCGGGGTGTATGAACTGGAGCCGGTGCTGTCGATTTCTGTCAACCGGGAAATCCGCCTGCGGCCCGAGCAGGTGGGGCCGATGAGCCCGCTGCGCCATCCGCCGTGCGTGCCGGTGCGCCTCACGGTGGCCGTGGGCGGCGCCGAGACGCAGGGCTTCATCGCACAATCCGAGGCGTTCGCGCGCCACTGCGCCGCGCATGGCGCGAATGCGACCTTTATGAACCTTGCCGGCCGCGACCATTACACCGCCATGCACCTGCTGGAGGCGCCGGAGGGCGAACTGGCGCAGCAGGTCCTGCGCGACCTGGCACCGCGCTAGAAACAACCGGAGCAAGACCATGAACAGACCCCCGAGCCGCATGATGCAGCGCCCCTTGACGCGCCGCAGGCTGCTGGCCGGCGCGGCCGGCCTGACCCTGGCCGGCCTGGCTGCTATGGCGCCCGCCGCGCGTGCCCAGGCAGGCTGGCCTGCGCGGTCCATCCGCCTGGTCATTCCATTCGCCCCCGGTGGCGTGACCGACACCAGCGGGCGCCTGATTGCCGACGCGCTCGGCAAGCGCCTCGGCCAGCAGGTGGTGCCGGACAACCGGCCCGGTGCGTCCGGCAACATCGGCAGCCAGATCGTCGCGCAGGCCGAGCCGGACGCCTATACGTTGTTGCTGGTGCTCGACAACACCTTCGTGATCAATCCGCACGTCTACGACAAGATGCCGTTCGACCCGGTGCGCGACTTCGCCACCATCGGCAAGATCGGCGACTCCACCACCATCCTGGTGGCGCATCCGGGTTTCAAGGGCAACAACCTGCGCGAACTGATCGAACTGTCGAAGAGCCAGCCGGGCGGCTTGTCCTACGGCACCTCGGGCACCGGCAGCATCGTCCATATCGCCGGTGAACTGCTCAAGCAGCGCACCGGCGCCAACCTGGTCCACGTGCCCTACAAGGGTGGCGCGCCGGCGATTGCCGACGCGCTGGCGGGGCACACGCCGCTGGCATTCGCTTCCGCCGCCTCGGTGCAGCAGCATCTCAAGGCCGGCGCGCTCAAGGCCATCGGCGTGCCGAGCGGCAAGCGCTCGCGCCAGTATCCCGACATTCCCACCTTCGCAGAATCCGGGGTGGCCAATTTCGACATCAACTCCTGGGTCGGTCTGGTGGCACCGGCGCGCAGCCCTAAGCCGATTCTCGACCGGCTCAACGGCGAACTCAACGCCGTGTTGAACGAGCCCGAGGTGCGCGACAAGCTCGCGGTTTCCGGCATTGTCGCCACGCCCGGCACGGCCGAGGCATTTGCCGCCATCATCAGGAACGAACTGGCGCTCTATGGCGGGGTGGTCAAGACCGCCGGCATCAAGGGCGGCTAGGGCGCGGCGGCCCGCCTGGACCGGTGGTTCAGGCGATTTTCTCCAGCTTCTGCAGCGAGCGCATGCGCCACGGCACCACCTGGTCGGGAAACAGGCGCGGATACTCGGTGTAGCTCACCTCGCCCACGTAGATGTCGCCGCGCGAATCGACCGCCAGGCCGTGCGGGGCGACGAACTTGCCGGCCTCCAGCCCCGGCCCGTCCGCGCCGCCCAGGCGCGCGATCAGCTTGCCTTCCCCGTCGACGATCGACAGGCGCGGCCCGATGTTGGGCATGGCGCGGTTGACCGCCATGCCGGGCCCGAGTTCGCCGATGATGAATTGCGGCCGGCTGCCCCTGCAGCAGAACAGCCCGCAAGGCCGATGCATGTTGACCCACTGGGTTTCATAGCGACCCTTTGCGTCGAACACCTGCACCCGGTGGTTCTCGCGGTCGGCCACATAGACCCAGCCTTGCGCGTCGGTGGCGATGTTGTGCGCGATGTTGAACTGGCCCGGATCGGTGCCCGGCTCGCCCCACGAGAACAGCAGCTTGCCGTCCGGCGAGAACTTGTGGATGCGCGCGTTGCCGTAGCCGTCGCTGACATAGATGTCGCCGTCGGGCGAGAGCGCGGTGTGGGTGCAGCGGTGGAACGGGTCGCCGCTCATGTAGGGCGCGGGCTTGCCGGGCACGCCGATTTCCAGCAGCACGCGGCCGTCGGTGGTGCACTTGCGCACGAAGTGGCCGCCGTCATCGGTGCAGTAGAGGATGTCGTCGGCGTCGATGTGGAGGCCGTGGGCGCGCGGAAACGTGCCTTCGCCCCATGAACGCAGGAAGTTGCCGTCGCGGTCGAACACCATCATCGGGTGCGCGCCGCGGTTGAACACGTACACCTGGTCGCGACTGTCGACGGCCACGGCCGCCACATCCTTGAGTTCCCAGCCCTCGGGCAGCTTCGCCCAGTCCTCGACGACCCGATAGCGGTACTCGCCGCTGCCCAGAATTGCTGTCATCATCTGCCTCCTGAAGTTGTGTCGTGCGAGCGGCCCTTGCCCGGCCGAACGGGCGGCCTTTGTCTTGGCAACCGAGCGGCGTGGGTGACACCAACCGCGCGTCGCGGGTGACGCCGACCATGCCGCCAATGCGATGAAGAGCGTAGCATGCCGGGCAGCCATGCATGCCCGCCCCGAACGGAGAGCTCCCGATGTCTGAATGCAGCGACCACGATCATCCGCCCGCCGTGCCCGGCGGCCTCGGCATTCCACGCGCGGGCGCATTCGACGGGCCGGCCTTCGAGAGGGCGGTGGCCGACCTGCTGCGTGCCTGCGGCGTCGCGCCGGAGGGCTCGCATACCGGCATGACGGCCCGGCGGGTGCGCGAGCTGTGGGAAAAGCGCCTGCTGGGCGGCTATGCGATCGACCCTGCGGCGGTGCTTGGCAAGGGGTTTGCCGATCCGCGCCAGGACATGGTCACCATCCGCGGCATCGCCATCCATGGCGTATGTCCGCATCACCTGGTGCCGTTCCGCGGCGTGGCCCATGTGGCCTACATTCCCGGCGGCAGGCTGCACGGCTTCGGGCGCATCGCGCGCCTGGTCGATGCCATCGGCCACCGTTTTACCTACCAGGAATGGATGACGCGTGATATCGCCGAGGCGCTGGTGGCGCATGGCGAGGCCAAGGGGGCGGCCTGCGTAATTGAGGCTGAGCAATTGTGCCTGCTACTGGGCGAGGACCGGCGTGGCGACGAGCGGGTGCGCACCCAGGCGTTTGCCGGCTGCTTCGAGGACAGCCACCAATTCAGACAGGAGTTCCTGCGCGCGGTAGGCGCTTAGGACGCATCGGCCGCCGGCGCGGGCCGTGCCGGCGGAGCGGCGGGCGCGGCGCGCTTCGCGGCGCCGCTCAAAAGCCGTGCAGGCTGTAGATGCGGTCCAGATAGCCGGTCAGGTCGCGGCGGGTCGCGAAGCGGCCTTCCGCATAGGAGGCCACGCCGCAGGCGACGATCAGCCGGTTGATCTCGCTGGGTACATGGTCGCGCAGTTCCAGGTAGCGCTCGATGAATGCGTGCCGGTCGCTCCTGTCCGAGATGTCGACCTTCTCGATGCGGCGGCGGTTGAAGCGGGCGGGCGGTTCAGATCCCGCGGCGGATTGCCTGTCGTAATGAGGGTTCATGCGGATTCCTCGGGTCGGTCGGTGATATCGATTGCTCAGCATTCTCGCAAAGCACATCCGCGGTTTGTGGGGAAATTTGCAAACGAGTGTCAGGCGCGCGGGGCGGTGCGCGCCGCGTGCGGCGCCCGGTTTGAATGCATTTTCGTGCGGATGCTAACCTTGACGGGGAGCGGTTTTTCACTGCGGTGCCAGGCCATGCGGGCCGCTCGTCCCGGGGAAGATGACATGCCGCGCAGCATCAGGAAAATCGCAAAGGATGCCTTGGGCGCGCAGGCGCGAGTGCGCGGCGATGACCCGTGGCAGCGCCTGGCCGGTATCGGCATCCGCCTCGCGGCCCGGTGTTCCGAAAGGGGGGTGCGGCAGTTGCTCGTCGCGGAGGCGGTGAAACTCTCCGGGGCGCAACGCGTCCTGCTCGTGGAGGAGACGGAGGGCGCCTGGCGGCCCGCAGGCCTACGCTTGCCCGCCGGCGAAGCGGCACCGGACTTGCTGGCCGCCATCACACCCTGGATTGATGAAGCCCGCCGGACGGGTGCGGCGCGCCTGCGCCATGGCCCGGAGGGCGTCTCGCCGGAACACCAGCGTTCCTGCCTGGTGGTGCCGCTGATGGCGCGCAAGCGCCCGCTGGCGTTCTTGTATGCGGATGTCGAAGGCGCGCACGGTCGCTTCAGTGACGAGGACCGCGACCTGCTGGCCGGCCTCGCGTCGCAGGCGGCCATCGCGCTGGACAATGCCAGGCGGGTAGAAGGACTGGTGCAAGAGGCGCGGGTCCGCGCGCGCGAGTTGCAGGCGTCCCGGCGGCGTCAGGCCGGCATCGCCGGCGAGAACGCGCGCCTGATCAACGAGACGAAGGAGGCAATTGAGCGGCAGACCGCCTCCGCCGAAATCCTCAAGGTGATCGCCAGTTCGCCATCGGATGTGCGGCCGGTGTTCGACGTGATCGTCAACGCCTGCCTGCGCCTGATTTCCTGCGCCCGCGCGGTCGTGCTGACCAGGGAAGGCGACGCCTTCCGACGGGCAGCGGTGGCCAACGTCGGGGAAGCGCAAGCCCGGCCGATGGGACACGCCATGGAAGTTCTCGTGCCGATCAACCCGGAGGAAAACTTTCCGTCTCGGGTATTCGTCGGTGGCCGACTGCTGCACATTCCGGATTGGAACCAGGTCGAACTGCCGCCGCACGAGAAGATGGTTTTCGAGCGCACCGGCTATCCGGCTTCCGTCATGCTGCCCTTGATGCGGCTGGGCGAATGCATCGGTGTCCTGATCGTGTTCCGCGCGACGGCAGGCGCGTTTTCGGACCGCGAAATTGCCCTGCTGGAATCCTTTGCCGATCAGGCGGTGATCGCCATCGAGAATGCGCGCCTGTTCAACGAGACGCAGGAGGCGCTGGAGCGGCAGACGGCGACGGCGGAAATACTCAAGGTCATCAGCGGCTCGGTCACCGACACCCAGCCGGTATTCGAAGCGATCGTGAAGAGTTGCCAGCGGCTATTCAGCGGCAAGGCGGTTGGCTTGTTGATGGCCAATGGCGACTTGCTCGAGAGCGTTGCATATGCCGACGCCGACCCCGATGGAAGCAAAGGTCCCGTCAAGCCGTGGCCGCTTGACCACGGGAGCGGTTCCGGCGCCTGCATCCTCGACGCCGCCGTGGTGAATGTGCCGGATGCCGAGGAATCGACGGCTCGCTTCCCGCGCATGCGCGACCTGGCCATCGCGCTGGGTTACCAGTCCTGTCTGTTCGTGCCGCTATTGCGAGGTGGCGGGGCGATCGGCTGTATCGCCATCCTGCGCGCCGCGACCGGCGCATTCGATGAAGGTGAGGTAGCCCTGGCGCAGACCTTTGCCGACCAGGCGGTCATCGCGATAGAAAACGCACGGCTCTTCAGGGAGACCAGCGAGGCGCTCGAGCAGCAGCGCGCATCGGCGGAAGTGCTCAACGCGATCAGCAATTCGGTGGAAGACGCCGAACCGGTGTTCAAGGCCATCGGTGCTGCATGCCAGCCCTTGTTCTCATCCGACCAGATCGTGGTGTCCCTGGTCGACGATGACGGCATGGTGCGCCATGCCCACATGACCACCTCGGACAACCTCTCGCCCGAGAACATCGACATGGCATGGCGCGCTCTCAACGAGGGCTATCCCCGCCCGCTAAAGCAGTCTTATCAGTCCTACCCAATCAGGAAGCGTCGGGTCATCCATTACCCGGACATGGCGCATGGACCGGGCGTACCCGATGCCATGCGAGTGATCACGGAAAAGGTCGGAAACTTCTCGATGCTGATCGCGCCGATGTTGCGGGAAGACCGCGGCATCGGCACCATCCATCTGGTGCGCGTGCCGCCCAAGCCTTTCAGCGACAAGGAGCAAGCACTTCTGAAGACCTTCGCCGACCAGGCGGTGATCGCGATCCAGAATACGCGGCTGTTCAACGAGACCCGCGAGGCGCTCGAGCGTCAAACGGCCACTACCGAAGTCCTGCAGGTTATCAATGCCTCGCCTGGCGACTTGGCGCCCGTGTTCGACGCCATCGTGGAGCGGGCCGTGCGCATGTGCGAGGCGGACGCCGGGGGACTTTGGCACGCCGAGGGCGAACTGGCCTACAACGGCGGGCAGACCGACATGCCAGGGGAGTACCTTGACGACGCGCGCATGCAGGGCCGGCATCCGCTCGCCTACCTGCTGGGAGCGCGCGGGGAGCGGGGGCCGTACCTGCATGTGACGGACATCCGGGACACCGACGCGTATCGCAAGGGCATCCCCTTCTTCATGGCCTGTGTTGAAACCGGGCGTATCCGTACCTACCTGGGCGTGCCACTGTTCGACGGCGACGGCGACGGCGCGGTCGCCGGCGTCTTCACGCTGGTGCGTCGCGATGTCCGGGCGTTCACCGCGTCGCAGATCGCGCTGGTGCAGTCTTTCGCGGCACAGGCGCAGATTGCGCTAAAGAATGCTCGCTTGATGCAGGAAACCCGCGAGGCGCTGGAGCGGCAGAACGCCACGGCGCAGATTCTGCGCGTGATCAGCGAGTCGCCGACTGATACCGGGCCGGTGTTCAACGCCATCGTCGCCGCCGCGCTGCGCCTGGTAGACGGCACCACCTGTCACGTCACGCGCGTGGAGGACGAAATGCTGCATCTGGCTGCCCACAGCTTGACCGATGCATCCAGCACGGCGGCGTTGGCGGGTATCTACCCCCGGCCGCTCGCGGGCTTTCGCTCCATCGACAGGCTGAGGGCCGGCGAGGCGCTCGTCGTCTCCGACGGCGACACCGACAAGCGGGTGCCGGAAGACATTCGCTCGGCCATGAAGCGGCGCGGTGTGCGAAGTAGCGTGATCGTGCCGATGATCCGCGGCGGCGCCTTGGTGGGGACCCTGGTTGTCAATCGCGCCATTTCCGGCGAGATGGCCCGCTACAAGATCGACATTCTCAAGGTGTTCGCCGACCAGGCCGTCATCGCTATCCAGAACGCGCGGCTGTTCAACGAAACGCAGGAGGCACTGGAGCAACAGATCGCCACCGCCGAGGTGCTGCAGGTCATCAGCGGGTCGATGGCGGACGCGCGTCCGGTATTCGAGGCCATCATGCGGAGTTGCCGGCGCTTGTTCAACGTCACCGATGCCGGTGTGGGCGTGATCCATGATGACGGCCTGGTGCGGCTGGAGGCGCATATCGGCGAGACCGAGGAGTCACGCCGTGTTGTCGCAAACTACTACCCGGTGCCGGTGGGGGAGTCGATGCAGGGTCTGGCCGTACGACGGCGTGCGGTGTTGGACTATCCCGATGTCCTGCGTGGTGATGGCGTGCCGTGGGGCCTGCGCGAGATCGCCGAAAAGATAGGGCGAAACTATTCGTGTTTGGTGGTGCCCATGCTTTGGCGGGATCGGGGGATCGGGGCGATTCACGTGACGAGGTTTCCATCACCTGGCGAAAGCCCGCCCGGCTTTTCAAATCGCGAAATAGAATTGCTGAGGACGTTTGCCGACCAGGCCGTGATCGCCATCCAGAACGCGCGATTGTTCGGTGAAGCACAGCAGGCCCGCGCCGCCGCCGAGGCCGCCAACGAGGCCAAGAGCGCGTTCCTGGCCACCATGAGCCACGAGATCCGCACGCCGATGAACGCCGTCATCGGCATGAGCGGCCTCTTGCTCGACACGCCGCTCAATGACGAGCAGCGCGACTACGCCGGCACCATCCGCGATTCGGGCGACGCGCTGCTCACCATCATCAACGACATTCTCGATTTCTCGAAGATCGAGGCCGGGCGCATGGACATCGAGATGCACCCGTTCGACCTGCGCGATTGCGTGGAATCGGCGCTGGACCTCATCAGCACGCGCGCCACTGAGAAGCATCTGGATACGGCCTACGTGTTCGAGGGCGAGTTGCCCAATGCCATCAATGGCGACCTGACCCGCTTGCGGCAGGTGCTGCTGAACCTGCTGGCCAACGCGGTCAAGTTCACCGAGAAGGGCGAGGTGGTGCTGACGGTCAGCGCCAAGCCATTGGAGGGCGACAACCTCGAATTGCTGTTCGCCATCCGCGATACCGGCATCGGCCTTTCGGAAGAAGGCAAGGGGCGCCTCTTCCAGTCCTTTTCGCAGGCCGATTCGTCCACCACCCGCAAATACGGCGGCACTGGCCTGGGGCTGGCCATCTCCAAGCGCCTGGCGGAGCTGATGGGCGGCACCATGTGGGTGGAAAGCGCCGGGCTGGGCCATGGCTCGACCTTCCAGTTCACCATCCAGGTGAAAAAGGCGCATCTGCCGCCGACCCGTTCGCGCGACTTGGTGGGGGTGCAGGCCGAGCTTGCCGGCAAGAAGCTCCTGATCGTCGACGACAACGCCACCAACCGCCGCATCCTGGCGCTACAGGCGAGCAAGTGGGGCATGACCGCGCGCGACACCGAGTTTCCGCATCAAGCCCTGCAATGGATGGCCGAAGGCGAGCGGTTCGACGTTGGCGTCCTCGACATGCACATGCCGCAGATGGATGGGCTCACGCTCGCGCGCTCGATCCACAAGGGTAACCCGGCCTTGCCGCTGGTGCTGTTCAGTTCGCTCGGCCGGCGCGAGTCGGACGACAGCGAAGGGGTCTTCAAGGCCTACCTGGCCAAGCCGCTGCGCCAGTCGCAGTTGTTCGACACGCTGGTGAGCCTGCTCGCGCGCGAAGTGGCCAGCAAGGCTTCCACGGCCGCGCCGGCCAGGGCGCAGATGGACCCGGAAATGGGCGTGCGCCATCCGCTGCGCATCCTGCTGGCGGAAGACAACCTGGTGAACCAGAAGCTCGCCACGCGGCTATTGCAGCAGATGGGCTACCGCGCCGACATCGCTTCCAACGGCCTGGAGGCGGTGGAGTCGATCGGGCGCCAGATCTACGACGTGGTGCTGATGGACGTGCAGATGCCGGAAATGGACGGCCTGGACGCCACGCGTCGCATCTGCGCCACCTGGCCGCGTGAGCGGCGCCCGCGCATCGTGGCCATGACGGCCAACGCCATGCAGGGCGACCGCGAGATGTGCTTGGCGGCCGGCATGGACGACTACATCACCAAGCCGATCCGCGTGAACGAACTCATCAACGCCCTCAACAACGCGACCGCACGCAAGGACCCAGCATGAGCGAACCCGTCATCGACATGGCCGTCTACAACGAACTGGGCGCTACTGCCGGCGCCGAATTCGCGGCAGAACTGGCCGGCACTTTCATGGAGGAAGCGCCGGGCATGCTGGCGGAAATGCGCGCGGCGCAGGCCGCCGGCTCGGCAGACGCCTTCCGGCGCGCCGCGCATTCGCTCAAGACCAACGGCATCACCTTCGGCGCCAACCGCTTGGGCGCCATGGCGCGCGATGTGGAACTGGGCGGCTTCGTCACCGATGCAGCGCCCGTCGATGCACTGGAAGCGGAGTATCGGAAGGTCGCCGCAGCGTTGAAGGAGATCATCGGTGGCTGAACGCGGCGCCCGCCTGCTGGTGGCCGACGACAACAAGGTCAACCGGCTGTTGCTGGCCCGCAGCCTGGAAATGCAAGGCCACAAGGTGGCGAGCGCCGAGAACGGCCTGCGCGCGCTGGAAATGCTGCGCGCCGAGCCCTTCGACCTGCTGCTGCTGGATATGGAAATGCCGGAGATGGACGGCTTCCAGGTGCTGGAACACATGGTGGCGGATACGCGGCTGCGCGACCTGCCGGTGATCGTCACCAGCTCGCTCGAAGGCGTGGCCCATGTGGTGCGCTGCCTGGAACTGGGCGCGGATGACTTCCTGCAGAAGCCGGTCAACCCGGTCATTCTCAAGGCGCGCATCAATTCCAGCCTGGAAAAAAAGCGCCTGCGCGACCAGCAAAAGGACATGGTGCGGCGCTTCGCCACCTCCGCCGTGGCCGAAGACCTGCAGAAATCCGGTTTCACGCTGGGCGGCAAGCGCATCGAGTGCACGGTGATGTTCTCCGATATCCGCGGCTTTACCGCGTTGTGCGAGTCGCAGGCGCCGGAAGAAACCATCGAATTGCTCAACACCTACTACGCGCTGATGTTCGACGCCATCGCCGCGCACGGCGGGGTGGTCAACCAGATGATCGGCGACGGCCTGATGGCCATCTTCGGGGCGCCGCTGCCGCTGGCCGAACCCGCGCTGGCGGCGGTGCGCGTGGCGCTCGACATGATCGAGACCGTCGGCATGTTCAATGCCGAGCGCACGGCCCTCGGCAAGGAACCGATCCGCATCGGCATCGGCATCGCGTCCGGCGAGGTGGTGGCCGGCTACACCGGCACCGAGGCGCGCGCCACCTACACCTGCATCGGCGACGCGGTGAACCTGGCGGCGCGGCTGGAGGCGCACACCAAGGCGGCCGGGCGCGACATCCTGATCGACGGCAGCACGCAGGCGGCGCTGGATGCGCGCGTCCCCACCCAGGCGCTGGGCGAGGTGCAGTTCAAGGGCAAGGGGGCGGCGGTACCGGTGTTTTCGGTCACTGCGCAGGCGCAGCATTGAGGCGGTCGCGGGACTTGCCTTCACCGGTTGGCAGTTGAACCAGTTGGAAATCAGGAGTCGGACATGAAAGTGCCGAAGAATGGCAAGGTCGACAAACTCGGCAAGGTCGAATATTTCGAGAAGCTTGGCGTCCTACAGCTTGAACTCAACGACGTGGCGCGCTGGCTGCAACACACCGGCCGTCGCATCGCAGTGGTGATCGAGGGGCGCGACACGGCGGGAAAGGGCGGTGTCATCGCGGCAATTGCCGAGACGCTCAATCCGCGCCAGTGCCGCACCGTGGCTCTTGCCAAGCCTTCGGAGCGCGAAGCCACCCAGTGGTATTTCCAGCGCTATGTGGCGCACCTGCCGGCGGCCGGCGAGATCGTGTTGTTCGACCGCAGTTGGTACAACCGCGCGGGGGTCGAAAGGGTGATGGGGTTCTGCAGCGAAGCGCAGACCATAGCCTTTCTGCGGCAGGCGCCGGCGTTCGAAAGTCTCCTGGTGGACGACGGCATCCTGCTGTTCAAGTATTGGCTCACGGTGGACCAGGCGCAGCAGGAGGAGCGCTTCGCCGAACGTCAGGCCGACCCGCTCAAGCGCTGGAAGCTCAGTTCGATCGACGTCAAGGCGCGTGAAAAATATGCCGAGTATGGCCGTGCGCGCGATGTCATGCTCAAGGCCACGCACACCGACAAGGCGCCCTGGACACTGGTGGATTTCAACGACCAGCGGCTGGGGCGCCTCACCATGATCAGACACCTGCTCGACCAGATTCCCGACCGCAAGGTGCCGGAGACCCTGGTGGAGTTTCCGCCACTCGGGCATGCACTCCTGCGCGAGCGCTATGGCACGTCGCAGAAGCCGATCAAGGCGCTGAAATAGGGGCTGCGCGCGGCCCACCTGACATCGGGCGAATCCCACTTGCCAACGGAATGCCACATGACGATTCTGAATATTCCGACTCGACCCATCCCCGGCCAGCGCCCCGGCACCTCCGGCCTGCGCAAGAAGGTGACGGTGTTCCAGGCGCCGGGCTACCTGGAAAACTTCGTGCAGGCCATCTTCGATTCGCTCGAAGGATTCGCCGGCCAGACCCTGGTGCTGGGCGGCGACGGGCGTTACTACAACGACCGCGCCATCCAGACCATCCTGCGCATGGCGGCCGCCAACGGTTTCGGGCGCGTGCTGGTGGGGCAACACGGCATTCTGTCGACCCCGGCGGCCAGCTGCGTGATCCGCGGGCGCGGCGCCTTCGGCGGCATCATTCTTTCGGCCAGCCACAACCCCGGCGGGCCGGAAGGGGACTTCGGCATCAAGTACAACGCCGCCAACGGCGGCCCGGCCGCCGAAAAGATCACCGAAGCCGTCTACCAGCGCTCGCTGGCGATCGGGCGCTACTTCACCATCGAGGCGCCCGACGTCGATCTTTCTTCACCCGGCACGGTCAGTCTCGGTGCCATGCAGGTCGAGGTGATCGATCCGGTGGCGGACTACGCGCAGTTGATGGCGCGGCTGTTCGATTTCGAGGCCATCCGCCGGCTTCTGGCTCGACCGGATTTTTCGATGTGCTTCGATGCCATGCACGCGGTGACCGGACCCTACGCCAATGAACTGCTGCAGCGCCAGCTCGGGGGGCGGCCGGGTTCGGTCATCAACGGCGTGCCGCGGCCGGACTTCGGCGGCGGCCACCCCGACCCCAACCCCACCTATGCCGAAGAGCTGATCGCGACCATGTTCGCCGAGGGGGCTGCCGCGCCGGACTTCGGCGCGGCCAGTGACGGCGACGGCGACCGCAACATGATCGTCGGCCGGCGCTTCATCGTCACCCCCAGCGACAGCCTGGCCGTGATCGCGGCCAATGCCCATCTGGTGCCGGGGTATGCGGCCGGGCTTAAGGGCGTGGCGCGCTCCATGCCCACCAGCGCCGCGGTCGACCGGGTGGCGGCGGCGCTCGGCATTCCCTGCTTCGAGACGCCCACCGGCTGGAAGTTCTTCGGCAACCTGCTCGACGCCGGCCAAGTCACCCTGTGCGGCGAGGAAAGCGCGGGCACCGGCTCCGACCACGTGCGCGAAAAGGACGGCCTGTGGGCGGTGCTGTTCTGGCTCAACATCCTGGCCGCGCGTGGCGAGTCGGTCGAAGCCATCGTGCGCGATCACTGGAGGCGCCATGGCCGCAACTATTACTCCCGCCACGACTACGAAGGCGTCGACAGCGCCGCGGCGCAGGGTTTGATGGAGGCGTTGCGTGCCGCCCTGCCCGACCTGCCGGGCAGGGCGCTCGGCGCGGGCGTCGTGTCGAGCGCCGACGACTTCGCCTATACCGACCCGGTCGACGGCTCGGTGAGCACCGCGCAGGGTGTGCGGGTAGGCTTCGCGGATGGTTCGCGCATCGTGTTCCGGCTCTCCGGCACCGGGACGGAGGGCGCGACCTTGCGGGTCTACCTCGAACGCTTCGAAGCCGACCCGGCGCAGCATGCCATCGAAACCCAGGCGGCCCTGGCCGGCTTGATCGCGACGGCGGACCAGCTGGCGGGCATTCGCGAGCGCACCGGACGCAGCAGCCCGACCGTCATCACCTGATCCTGGCCGGCCCGGCGCGGTGTCAGCCGCGCCTGATCCGCCCGATCCGCCCTGCCACCGCGCGCACCTTGCGCGGCGCGGCGATCCATACGCACAGGATGCCGAAGCAACTCGCCGCCATCGCGACGGCGAACGCGGGGCCGTAGCTGCCGGAGGCGTCGTAGAGCGCGCCGGCCAGCCAGGGCCCGAGCGCGCCGCCGATAAGCCCGATGCCCATGAGGGTGCCGAAGATGCTGCCGAAATGGCGGCCCTGGAAAATCTCGGCGGGAATCGCGCCCAGCACCGAGG